>JGI20166J26741_10300003_pt1 | contig 32932 bp, 29 predicted proteins | sample TergutCu122P5_FD_26741 | JGI IMG/M metagenome (IMG submission 26741)
CTCAGGCGTGGTGCTGGGAGTGTTCATCGTCTACGGCGTCCTCTATCATCGCCAGAAGACGAGCGGCGTGGTGACGGCCTGGATCGCGGTGGCAGGCGGGGTCTGCATCATCGCGCTCATGATCATGGCGCGTGCCCTGCCCGTCGGGTTTCATACGTTCGGTCTCATACGGTGACGCGTCTGAACGCCGCCTGGCATTGTTCCCGGCAGGCTCGCGGCCCAAAGGCCGCCACGCCTACCGGCGCCGCGCCAGGCAACGTTCATTTCGCGTCATAAGCGTAAGGAGTAAAAACTATGCACGTCCTGATCACGGGGGGTACCAGCGGTATCGGCTTGGCGACGGCCCGACGCTACGCGGCGCGTGGCGATACGGTCGCGGTCATGGGACGCGACCGGGGCAAGCTCGATGCGGTAGCAGCAGAGATCGGCGCCGTGACGCTCCAGGCTGACGTTGCCGACGAAGCAGCGCTGATGGGCGCACTCTCCTCCTATGTGGCAGAGCACGGAATCCCCGATGTGGTCATCAACGCGGCTGGTATCGTCGCTGTCGGTGAGTTCGTCGATCTGGATCCGGCGCTCTATCGGGCCACGGTCGAGACCGACCTGATGGGCACGGTCGCCGTCTGTCGCTTCTTCGCGCCGCTCATGATACAGCGCGGTTCGGGGCACATCGCAAACGTCGCCTCGGTCGCCGGCTACATGGGTATCTACGGCTACAGCGCGTATTCTGCGGCGAAGTTCGGGGTCATGGGTTTCACGGAGGCTCTGCGCTTCGAGCTGAAGCCGCATGGCGTGCAGGTTCATGTGCTTTGCCCGCCTGATACGGAAACGCCCGGTTTCGCTGAAGAAGTGAAGCAGCGTCCCGCAGCCACGGCGAAGATATCGGGCAACCTCAAGCCGGTGAGCCCCGACTACATCGCCGCCAAGCTGGTCTGCGGCATCGACCGGAACAAGTACTATATCATCCCCGGCGCGCTCTCGAAGTTCTACTTCCGCCTCAAAGGCATCTGGCCGGAGATCTATCTGGCGATCGTCGACGGCGACGTGAAGAAGTCAATGTGACAAAGGGGTCTGTCCCCTCTGTCACCAAGCGAGATCTCAATAATTTTCTTCAGTGCTTCAAGATGCATTGATTGAAAAGCTCGGCATCAGTGCAGGATAGGAGTGTAATGACAGACAAGACGTTTCCGGCGAGTTTCCTGGGTCCGCTCGCGCATCCGGCGACCGCGACCGGCACGCTGCGGCTCTACAACGCGCTGCTCATCGACCCGGCCACCTATCCCGCGCAGCACAGCGACCAGCAGACGCCGCGCGGTGAGGTCTGGATCCAGGGCGCCACGATCACCTACGCGGGCCCGGCAGTCGCGTGCGCAGAGCGCCCGGACTTTGATGCCGAGTGTGATCTCGGCGGCAACCTGCTCACCTGCGGCTTCAAGAACGCTCACGCGCACAGTCCGATGACTTTTCTACGCAGTAGAAGTGACGGCCTGCCGCTTGACCGCTGGCTCAACGAGATCTGCTTTCCGGCCGAGGCGAAGCTGGATGGCGAGAAAGTTTACGCTCTGACGCGCGTGGCGATCCTCGAGTATCTTTCCAGCGGCATCACCTCGGTCTTCGACATGTATTTCAACGCGCGTTCGATGGCCCGCGCGAGCGTCGAGATGGGGATGCGCAGCGTCTACTGCGGCAGCATCAGCGACTTCATGTCCTCAGTCGAAGAGCAGGAGGAGCGCTATCGCTACTTCGCCGACTACCACGAACTGGCGAGCTTCCGTCTGGGCTTTCATGCGCAGTACACGACCTCGGCGCCGCTTCTGCGCGAGCTGACGGAGCTGTCGGCCCGTCTGAACGCGCCCCTGCACACGCATCTCTCGGAGACCGAACCCGAGACGCTTGCCTGCATTGAGCAAACCGGCATGACACCGGCGGCTTACCTGGACAGCTTCGGCATCTGGGATCTCGGCGGGGCGGCCTTCCACGGCGTCTGGCTCAGCCACGGGGATATGGACCTGCTCGCCCGACGCGGAGTCAGCGTCGTGAGCTGCCCGGCCAGCAACGCCAAGCTGGCGAGCGGCATCGCGCGCGTCACTGATATGCGCGCGGCCGGACTCAACGTGGCCCTGGGCACCGACGGGCCGGCGAGCAACAACGCACTCGACTTCTTCCGGGAGATGTACCTCTACACTGTGCTGCAGAAGCTGCGCACGCGCGATCCCGGCGCCATCGGCCCCGACGGCGTGCTCTACGCGGCCACGACGGCGGGCGCCAGGGCCATGGATCTGCCTGAGTGCCAGTCGCTTGCCGCAGGCCAGGCGGCCGACCTGCTCGTCATCGACCTCGACCAGCCCAATATGCAGCCCCATGCCGACACGATTACAAACCTGGTGTATTCGGCGAGCAAAAGCAACGTGCTCATGACGATGGTCGCCGGCCGCATTCTCTACGAGTACGGCCGCTTCCACACCGGCGTCGAACCAGAGCAGATCTACGAAGACGCCAACGCCGTAGTCCAACAGCTGTTTTAACACCTGCGCATCCCAACCATGAGGAGAAATCGAAGGTGCGTGTTCACTGCGCGAACGTGCTCTTCCGATTTCTCATGACCTCCCTTCAAAATGCGACAAAGCTCTTGGCCCCCTGTCGCATTCTGCAAAAATTGCTGAGGTTATCCACCTTATCCACCGGTTTCACTTGATATAATTAAGGAGAAGCGGGACAGAATCACGCTGTTTCGCCCTGATTGTTCTTGTACAACGGTGCCGTATGACACCAGAAGGAGGTCCAGAGATATGCGTGTGAAGAAAGCGCTCGTCATAGCGCTTGCCGCTTTGTTGGTTGCAGGAATGGCAGCCTGCGGTTCGTCTGCTACGAACAATAACACGAACGCGAGCGGGAAGGCCCTGAAGATCGCCATCGTCACCAGCCCCTCGGGGGTCGATGACGGCTCGTTTAATCAGAACAACTACGAGGGCATCCAAGCCTTCATCAAGAACTACCCGGGCTCATCGGTCAAACCGGTTCAGCAGACCGATCAGGCGAAGTCCATCCAGTCCGTCCAGGACGTGGTGGCTGACTATGACGTCATCGTGACGCCGGGCTTTCAGTTCTCAGGCATCACGAAAATCGCTCAGGAAAACCCCAATAAAAAGTTCATCCTCGTGGACGCCTTCCCGGCCGATCCAACGGATTCAACCGGCGTCAAGACCTCCGTGGTTGACAACATCTACGCCATGCAGTTCGCCGAGCAGGAGAGCGGCTTTTATGCTGGCGTTGCCGCGGCCATGGAGACCACAAGCGGCAAGGTCGCCGTCATGAACGGTCAGGCTTTCCCGTCCAACGTGCACTATCAGCGCGGCTTTGAGGCTGGCGTCGAGTACGCCAACAAGCACCTCGGCACCAAGGCCGCCTGTGTGGCGCTGCCCAGTTTTGCAGGCAAGGACGTCACCGGCGCCAACGTCGGCGGCAACTACGTCGGCTCGTTTGCCGATCCTGCCAAGGGTAAGGTCGTCGCCGAGGCGCTCATCGCCCAGGGCGTCGACATCATCTTCCCGGCTGCGGGCGGTTCCGGCAACGGCGCCTTTACCGCTGCCAAGGAAAGCAACGGCAAAGTAAAGGTCATCGGCTGCGATGTCAATCAGTGGAACGACGGCAAGACCGCTACCGGCAATGTGGTTCTGACCAGCGTGCTGAAGGTCATGGACGTTCAGGTCGAGCGTCAGCTTGAAAACATCGTCAACGGCAGCTTCAAGGGCGAGAACGTTACCCTGCACGCCAAGGACGACGGTACCGGCTTCGTGAGCGAGGACGGTCAGCATCAGCTGAGCGCTAAGACGCTCGAAGCGTTGAAGACGATTGAAGAGGGCATCAAGGGCGGCACGATCGTTCCGCCGACCGGGGATCCCGGTACCACCGAGACCCCGACGAGCTTCCCCGGTCTGTAAGTCCTATGTCTGACAGACTCCCTGCTCGTAAAGGTTATAGTAAGTAGTACGTCAGTAGCGCCTCTTGCCCGCTGTGGTAAGAGGCGCTTCTTGTGTCCAGAACAGAGGCCCGCGGTGGATACTGAAGTAATCGTAGAGCTTCGTCATATCACGAAGCGTTTTCCCGGGATCGTGGCAAACGACGACATCAGTTTGCAGATCAGGCAGGGCGAGATATTTGCGCTTGCGGGGGAAAACGGCGCGGGTAAGTCAACGCTCATGAGCATGCTCTTCGGCATGTATCAGCCTGACGAAGGTGAGATCCTGATCCGGGGCGAGAAGGTCGACATCAGTTCGCCCAACGAGGCGGTCACTCTGGGAATCAGCATGGTGCACCAGCATTTCAAGCTGGTGCACAATTACACGGTCGCGGAAAACATCGTGCTGGGTATCGAGCCGGTCACGCGCATCCTCGGGCTCATCCCCTCTGTCAACATGCGCCCCGTGAACAAAGCCATCCGTGAGCTTTCCGAAGCCTATGGGCTGGAGGTCGATCCGGAAAGCGTCATCGAAAACCTGCCGGTATCGACCCAGCAGCGTGTCGAGATTCTCAAGATGCTCTATCGCGAGGCCGAGATACTGATCTTCGACGAACCGACCGCCATGCTCACTCCGCAGGAGATCAGTTATCTGCTCGATATCATCCGCAAGCTGCGCGACGCTGGCAAGACCATCATCCTCATTACGCACAAGTTGGAGGAGATCAAGCAGGTTGCCGACCGCTGCGCGATACTCAACCATGGCAAGCTGATCGCGACGATGGACGTCGCGACTTCATCGACGCGCGACATGGCGAGCAAGATGGTAGGGCGCGAGGTCATCTTCGAGATCGACAAGAAGCCGGCCCATCCTGGTCCGGTCGTGCTTGACGTGCGCAACCTCAGCGTTGAAAATGAACACAAGGTCGACGTTACCCGTGACGTCAGCTTCCAGATACGCGCCGGCGAGATATTTGCCATCGCCGGGGTGGCGGGTTCCGGTCAGGTCGAACTGGCCGACGCCGTCGCGGGCCTTTCAGCGGTCAAAAGTGGCACGATCACCCTCAATGGCAGCGACATCACCCACCTGCTGGTGCGCCCGCGCACGCTCAAGGGTATCAGCTACATTCCGGAGGATCGCCAGGACGTGGGTCTGATTCTGGACTTTCTGCTGGAGGACAATCTGGCGAGTAAATCGTACTTCCAACCGCCGTTCTCGCAGCACAACATCCTGCATCGAGAGGCCTTCGACGCCTACGCCGACGACCTGATCCAGCGCTACGACATTCGTTGCAGCAATGGCGCGGTGACCTTGACTCGCTCGATGAGCGGCGGCAACCAGCAGAAGGCCATCGTGGCGCGCGAGGTCGAGCAGGACGCCCAACTGATGATCTTCGTACAGCCAACGCGCGGACTTGATATCGGCGCGATCCTGTCGATCAGGCGCCGCATGATAGAAGAACGCGACAAAGGAAGAGCGATTCTCCTTGTGTCACTGGAACTTGACGAGATCCTGGCGGTCGCCGACACGATCGGCGTCATGTTTGCCGGCCAGATGATCAAGATCGCGCCGGCCGATCAGATGACCCGCGAGGAAGTGGGCGAGTACATGATGGGGGTGAAGCAGTCATGAGCAAACACGATTCCCGGCAACACCAGGACGATCCCCTCCAGATCCAACTCAACTGGTTCCTGCGCGCTTTTGGCAACGAGCGCTGGCAGTTCATCACGATTCCCCTGCTCGCCATCCTGGCAAGCCTCGTTGCTATCTCGATCATCGTGCTTGCCATCGGCAAAAACCCGCTCGCCGTCTTTCTTGCGATTCTGCAGGGCGCTGGCTGGGTGTTCAAATCGAATTACGCGGGCGGCTATGGCCTGCTCTCCGATCTGACCAACACCCTTGCGTATTTCACGCCGATGCTCTTCGCGGCGCTGGCCTTCACGGTTGCTCTCAAAGGCGGTCTTTTCAACATCGGTATCTCAGGCCAGATGCTTGCCGCGGGTTTCCTCGCGAGCGTCATCGTCGGCTACAGCGGACTGAATGCTCTCGTTGCCCGTCCGCTTGTCATTGTGATCGGCATCGTCGCGGGCGCGGCGGTCGGCGGCCTCATCGGCTTTCTGAAGTACCGCTTCAACATCAACGAGGTGGTCGCCTCAATCATGCTGAACTACATGCTGCAGTACGCGGTCAGTTACTTCATCAACACGCGCTATCTCGATCTGATCTCGCGTCAGAGCAGGGTGGTCAGTCCGGCATCGAGGCTGGTACTTTCCAATGTCAAGGTGGCCGGCGTCTACGCCCTGCTTCCGCTCTGTCTGCCTCTGGCACTGCTGATCGCAGGCGCTATCTACTATTTCTTCAAAAAGACGCGCGCCGGTTTTGAGATCAAAGCGGTCGGTGCGAATCGCCGCGCGGCGCAGTACTCCGGCATCCGCGTGCGGCGCACGATACTTGTCACGATGACGCTTTCCGGCGCCCTGGCGGGACTGGCGGGTGTGAGTTACTACCTCGGTCCTTTGAGTAGCATCCCGCCGCGCACGCTCTCCAGTCTGGGTTTCGACTCGATAGCCACTTCGCTTCTGGGAGCGGCGCACCCGATCGGCAACATCTTCGCGTCGCTGCTCATCACGACGCTGGGCACGGGGAGCAACAACCTGATATCGACTGTGGGGGTGCGCGTCGAGATCGCTCAGCTGGTCACGGGTATGATCCTGCTGTTCTCGGCCTGTGGAGCGTTCTTCCGCTGGCGGATCGCCACGTCGAAACAAAAGGCTGAGATGCGTGCGCGCGAGGCGGCTGACGCCCGTGCCCGGACGGCGACTGAAGCTGTGGGAGGAGGCGAGGGCGCATGAGCGGCGTGAACACGATCGTCATCGATGGCCTGGCTCTTGCTCTGCCGCTGCTGATCATCGCCATCGGCGGCATCTTCTCCGAACGTAGCGGCATCACGAATCTGGCGCTTGAGGGTTTGCTGGGATTTGGCGCGTTCTGCGGCGCCCTGTTTGCGTATTCGTCCGTCTATTTTCATTGGTTTGCGCCTAATTCGGTGGCTCCGCTCTATCTGTCCTTCCTGGTTGCGGCAGTCGGCGGCTCGCTGTTTGCAGTCATCCACGCGATGCTCTGCGTCAAGTTCCGCGCGAACCAGGTCATCAGCGGCGTGGTCATCAACATCCTCTCAGTAGCTGTAACCGGCTTTCTGACAAGCCAGATCAACGCCTCGGTCTTCGGTGCGCCTTCCAGCAAGTTCGACCTACTCTCGGCGCAGCGTTATACGATCCCCGGACTCTCGAAGATACCGGTCATCGGCGCGGTGTTTACGCGCTTTTATGGTTTTGAAGTCATGATCATCGTCTTGCTGGTCGTCTTCTGGTTCATTTTGTATCGCACGCGCTTCGGCATCCACCTGCGCGCGGCCGGCGACAATCCGCAGGCCCTGGACGCTGCTGGCGTCGAGGTCTCGCGGGTGCGTTTTACCGCGGTGCTGATCAGCGGGGGACTGGCGGGTATCGGCGGCATGTGTTTTGCCTACTCGATTCTGTCGAACTTCAGCGCGGCGATCTATCTGGGCTACGGCTTTCTGGCAATCGCGGCGCTTATCTTCGGCAACTGGAAGATCATGCCGACTTTTGCCGCCTGTCTGCTCTTCGGCTTTGCACAGAGCGGGGCAAACCAACTGGTGCTCTGGCTGAAGATGGATTCGAGCGTAGGCGACCTGGCGATGATCGTGCCCTATGCGCTCACCCTGATCCTGCTTGCCTTCTTCAGTAAGCACAACCGGGCGCCGCGGGCCCTAGGCGAGATCTACGACAAAAGCAAACGCTAGACGCGATCCTAATTATATGTTATAATATCAATATCATATAAGTGGGGAATCTTACACGCGTGTCTTGTTTCTTCTGATTTCTAACTCAGGTGGGGGAGATGCAGCCAGGCTGCTCTTCCTGGTTTAGCGATTGGGCAGTGTATGTTGTGGAAAGAAGAATTTGTATCGCAGCCAGTGGTCGGCGTATTAAGCGCTGAAGATATCGGACAGGTGATCCGTCATCGGCGCAGGGAGCTTGGTTACACCCAAAAGCACTTTTCGTCGCTCATGGGCATAAGTCCCCGTCTGCTGGGTGAGATCGAGCGGGGCAACGGGAGAATCGGCATCCAGAAGGTTCTGAATCTTGTCCTCGCGCTTGATATCGAGTGTATCTTTGCGATGAGAGATCGCTGGTAAGGACGGGAAAACGAGAGGCCCGAGATAAACGTCGCCTGACCAGGCCCACGGGATGTGTTGGCCTTTGTCCGTGCGCCAACACGTCAGGCGGCGTTTCTCTCGGGCCTTAACAGAAGCGTAAGGCGGCTTTGAACGCCCGCGAATCGAAGGCGGCCTGGAAATCCTGGGGCGCGTGAACTTCGACGGACGGAAGCGTGACGAGCCCGCGCTCAAGCAGGCGCAGCGCCGGAGCAAAAGGGCCGCAGCGCGAGCCACGGATCGTGATCTCGCGCACCACTACGTCGCTCATATTGATCGTCGCGTCGCCTGCGTAGGTGCTCTTGATAACGAGTGTGCCCTCGCTTCGTGTGAGCGCGAGCGCGGTAGGCAGGGACTCAGGCGTGCCGGTTGCGTCGATGACGATCTCGTAGGCGCCGTCTGGTTCCAACAACTGCGCCACCGAGAAATCCTTGAATAACGCCAGCTTCTCCGGCGCGCGACCGATGACGGTCAGCGGCGCGCCGGTGAGCGCGACAACCTGTCCGATCATGAGCGCGAGGCGCCCGTCGCCGATGAGCGCCACCGGAGCGTCCGGGTCAAAGTGGACTTGCTCGACGATACGCAGAGCGGCGGCCAAGGGCTCGGTGAAGACGGCGACTTCCGGAGTCAGGTCGTCCGGCACGACATGCAGCAGACGGGTTTCGTGGACCAGATAGTCGGCGAAGCTGCCGTCGTGACCGTCGATACCGATTACCTGGCGCGTCTCGCAGTGATGCGGGCGTCCGGTCTGGCAGTAGAGGCACTGTCCGCAGTTGATGTTCAGCTCGCCGACCACGCGCTTGTCCACGAGCGCCGCGTCGCTGCTGGCCTTGACGATGCCGACGAACTCATGTCCCATCACGCCGTGGAAGTTGGGACGATAGCCGCGCAGGATCTCACGGTCGGTGTTGCAGATGGTGGCGTATTCGATACGGATCAGACTCTGACCTGCCGCCAGATCAGGCGTCGGTTGGGGCGCATCCTCGGTGTAGCGGGCGGCACTGCCGTCATAGATAATCGCGCGCATGATGTCAGGCCTTTGGCAAGTCAGTCATGCGCCCGATAGCTTCTGAGAGCAGAGCGCCGAACTGAGCTGAAACCCGCTTGCCCATCTCGTCGACTTCCTCAGAGCTGAGATGAGCCTGACCGGGCATGCCGGCGCCCATATTTGTGATGCAGCTGACGCCGGCTACGCGCAGTTCCATATGGCGCGCTGCGACCGCCTCGACTGCAGTGCTCATGCCCACTGCGTCGGCGCCCAGCGCGCGATAATCCCGGATCTCTGTGGGCGTCTCAAACTGCGGCCCCGTGAGCTGCATGTAGACGCCACGGCGCAGAGGGACGCCGCATACCTTTGCGCTGTCAAACAGAACGTTTTGTAGCGCGTGATCGTAGACCTGCGTCTGGTCGGGGAAGCGCACTCCGTAGTCGTTGATGTTAGCCCCGATCAGCGGAGAGGGGACAAAGGTGGTGATCTGGTCGGTGATGAGCATGAGATCGCCCGGCCTGAAATCCGGATTAAGCCCGCCCGCCGCGTTGGTCAGCACCAGTATCTGCACGCCGAGGCGCGCGAGCACGCGCACCGGCAGCACGACATCACTCATGGGATAGCCTTCGTAGTAGTGAACGCGCCCCTGCATCATGACAAGCGGCGTTTCCGCCAGCGTCCCGAACAGGTAGCGCCCGGCGTGTCCCGGCGCCGTACTCACCGGAAAGTCGTCGATCTCAGCGTAGGGCACCGCGCAGGAGGCATCCATTTGATCGGCCATCGGCCCCAGTCCGCTCCCCAGCACCAGCGCGATCTTCGGCACGGGCGCCCTGTTTAGTTTCTCGCGTACGGTCGCGGCGCAGCGCTCGACTTTCTCGAAAACCGGGTTTACTCCGTCAGTCATCGGTTCCTCCTTAAAAGCGGATACCACACCCCATTCTAACACTGCATCGCCCTACGTTAGCCTGATATACTGAGCAGTTCCGGCGAAGAAGGCAAGTCAAAGGTAGCGAGAGGGGGATTGCTCCAGGGGAATTACGGCAAACTTCGGCCTTGAGGGAAAGCGCCACGTTATCTCCGTCTGCTCACATGGACTATAATCATCTTGATAGTAAAGTGGAGGAAGCAATGATTCTAACAACAGAAACCTCGGAGGGGAGGTGAAGGAGATGGCGAATCAGTGGGTTGTCAAGCACGACGGCGGCTGGGCCGTAAAGGCCGAAGGAAGCGAGCGCGTTACTAAGAAGTTCAGCACGCAGAAAGAGGCGATCGCTTACGGACGCGAGATCGCGCGGAATCAGAAATCAGAGCTCATCATCACGGGTGCTGATGGTAAGATCAGGGAAAAGGACAGCCATGGCCATGAGTCCAAGGCAAAGGGCTGACAGGTTTTCAGATCTGACTTCAGATCGACCGAGGGCGGCGGTAATGACGTGGAATGGGTCAGTACCGCCGCTTTTTTGCGGGGGTTTTTTACGTAACCTCATGTGGGCTTTGTGAAAGAGATCTGTATGTTGCGGCTAAGGACACCTGAAGCTTCTCCTGAGAGCTAGACTGATTCCAGTAGCCGATCAATGTTGAAGGAGTTGTTGACCATGGCAAATGAAGTAAACGGAAGCGAGCCGGTAGTTCCAGCCCCGAGCCCCGCGCCACCGGTGGCGTATCCGCCGACGCAGCCCTATGGCGTCCACCCCGCGGTCATCCATCAGCCGCAGGCTTTCTACCAGAAGGTGTGGTTCTGGGTTGTGCTGGCTGTCGCGATGCTGGTGATCTCGATTGTCGGGACGGTCGCCGGATCCTATATCTATCGCGCGATGAACGGCGGCGCTATGCGGACCTTCCCTGGTGGCAACGGCACCATGATGCGTAACTTTAACGGCGGCAGTGGCGGTGCGCCCAATTTCAATGGTAACGGCGGCTCCGGCTCATCCGGGGGCGGGAACGTAGTGCAGTAGCTGACAAACCTATAGGCTCGTATCGGGAAGGAGACGAGAGGAAGAGAGAGGCGCCCATCGGGCGCCTCTCTTGTATAGTGATGAGGCGGGGAGTATCTTAGAATTGGTTTGAACACGTGGACAAATCAGGAGGAACAAGGATGGCGTGCATCAAAGACTACCTCGATACAAATGACTTCACTAAAAAGGAACTCTTGGACATGGTTGAGCTTTCGCTCGCGTTAAAGAAAGCGGCCCGTGCAAGGCGTTGTCCTGAGTTGCTCAGGAACAAGACCCTGGGGATGATCTTCCAGCAGGTTTCAACGCGAACACGTATCTCATTCGAGACTGCGATGACCGATTTGGGCGGTCACGCTCAGTTCTATGCGCCGGGTACTATCCAGCTGGGGGGACACGAGACGATCGAGGACTCTGCGCGTGTGATGGGAAGCCTTGTTGACATCCTTATGGCGCGTGTTGATCGCCACGACGACATTGTGAAGCTGGCGCAGTATTCACCAGCACCGGTCATCAACGGCATGTCGGACTATAACCATCCTACGCAGGAGTTGGGTGATCTTCTTACGATGATAGAGCATCTGCCGCCAGGCAAACGTATCGAGGATTGCAAGATGGTCTTCGTGGGCGATGCCACGCAAGTCTGCGTGTCGGAGATGTTCATCTGCTCGAAGATGGGCATGGAATTCGTGCAGTACGGTCCCGCAAGTTATCACATTAAACCGGAAACGCTGGCCATCGGGCAGCATAACGCGGATGTTTCCGGCGCCAAAGTCTGGTGCACAGAGGATCGCGCGGAAGCCCTGGCCGGCGCCGACTTCATCTACGCTGACGTCTGGTATGGCCTCTATGACGCCGAACTTTCTTACGATGAGCGTATGGCGATCTTCTCTCCAACGTACCAGGTGACACCGGAGCTTATGGCGCTTGCCGCACCGGAGGCAAAATTCATGCACTGCCTGCCGGCGGCGCGTGGCGAAGAGGTGGTCGATGCGGTCATTGACGGCTCCAGCTCGATCTGCTGGGACGAGGCCGAGAACCGCAAGCATTCCATCCGTGGTCTGCTCGCTTACTTCTGCCCCAGAACTGAGGTGGATCAGGCGGCAGCCGACGAAGCGCAGCTTGCTGTTGACGCGGCCTTGGCAAAGATCGGCAGCTGAAAAGGAAGCAAGAGGGGCGGCAGACGGGTCGCTCGCTCTTTGAGGAATCCGGATCTGATCCGGATCTCATGATGGCGATAAGGTAAAGGAGCGAACAATGGCGGATACAAGTTCAAGCGCGCCAGCCAGGAAAAAGAAGGTCTTCGGACTGGCCAGTATGGTTCTGTTTGCGGTTACGGCAATTCTGGTGGGGGACACGATCGGGTCGTCAGCGGCGATGGGGGTTCAGGGGATCACATTCTGGATCATCCTGGCGGTTTTGTTCTTCATTCCTTACGGATTCGCAACTTCGGAGCTCGGTGCGGCCTGGCCCGATGACGGCGGCATCTATGTCTGGGTGCGCGAGGCCTTCGGGCCGATGTGGGGTTCGGTTACGGCGTGGCTCTACTGGGTCAATGTGGCGCTCTGGGCTCCGTCAGTGTTCGTGCTGTTTTCTCAAACGCTCCAGGCAGCGTTTGGGATCACGGTGAACATGTGGGTCGAGATGGCCATGGTTATCGTGCTTATCTGGATCATGGTCGCCATTGGCATCATCCCGCTGAAGTTCTCGAAGTGGGTACCGAATGTTTCCGCGATCGTCAAGATTGTCATCTTCGTGCTGCTGGGCCTTGCCGGCGTCGTCATGATCTTTTCAAGCAAGGGTCTTGCCAACAGCTTTGCGCTGAAGAACTTCATTCCGAAGATGAGCCTTGATAACCTGACCTATCTGCCGGTTGTCATCTACAGTTTCATGGGATTTGAGTTGATGAGTTCGGTGGGCGACGCGGTTAAAGACCCCAAGAAGGACATTCCAAAGATGATCCTGCTATCCGGCGCGGCGATACTTTTCATTTATGTATTTGCGACCTTTGGTGTTCTTGCCACGATCCCGGTTGGTAAGATCGCGATTGAAACAGGCATTGTCGATGCCTTGCTTCCGGCATTGACGGCGGTCTTCGGCGCGGCGGCGCGCCCCGTGTTCATCGTGGTCGCTCTTGGCGTCATGTTCACCTTCATCGGCAACATGGTCACCTGGTCGATCGGTTCCAACGAGTCGCTCGCGGCGACCGGCATGGACGAGACGGCGCCGGGGATCTTCGGTCACCGTCACGCCAAGTGGGGCACGCCGGACTACGCCTTTATCCTCATGGGTGTGATCGCAACGGTCACAACGGTGTTGACCTACACGCTGCTCAATCAGAAAACCGGCGCGTTCTGGACTATCTTCGTGCTTTCGTCGGTGGTGTTCCTTCTGCCGTATCTGCTGATGTTTCCGGCGCTTGTTAAACTGCGTTACAAGTTTCCGGATCATCCGCGTCCGTATCGCGCGCCCTGGGGAAACTTCGGCGTGTGGCTCTGGGCGATACTCTGTGAGCTAGGGATCGTCTTCACGCTGGCACTGTTCTTTCTGGCGCCTGATCCGTCGATCCCCAAGGGCGTTTACTATGGGGTCGTGACCGGAGCGAGCATCGTCTCGATAGCGGTCGGTTTCATCCTCTACTTCCGTTCGAAGAACAAGATCGACGCGCGTTACCTTGAAGACCAAAAGAAGGAGAAGGGGCCGGATCATGCCTAAACGTATCGATTCGACGCCGGCAGCAGACGGCTTCCGCATGCCCGCAGAGTTTGAGCTGCAGAAGCAGGTTTGGATGCTGTGGCCGCATCGCCCCGACAACTGGCGCGACGGCGCGAAGCCAGCACAGGCGGCCTATGCCGAAGTTGCGAAGGCAATCGCTCGCTTTGAGCCTGTGGTGATAGCTGCAAAACCTGAAGACTACGCAGCGGCGCATTACCGGCTCAGTCAGATCGACAACATAACGGTTGTCGAGATGGAGAGCGACGACTCCTGGGTGCGCGACTGCGGTCCGACCTTCGTGATAAACGATGCGGGCGAGGTTCGCGCGGTGCACTGGCATTTCAACGCCTGGGGCGGACTTACCGACGGGCTCTACTTTCCCTGGGACAAGGACGCGTTGGTTGGTCTTAAGATCGCCGATCTCGCCGGTGTCGACCACTATCGACCTGAGTCTTTCATCCTTGAAGGCGGATCCATCCACGTTGATGGCGAGGGCACCGTGATGACAACCGAGATGTGCCTGCTTTCAGAAGGGCGCAATCCGGAGCTGTCGCGCAAAGAGATCGAGCAGAATCTGTGCGACTACCTGGGCGCCACCAAGGTGCTGTGGCTTAAAGACGGCATTGATCCGGAGGAAACGAACGGTCATGTCGACGACGTCGCCTGCTTTGTTGCGCCCGGCGAGGTCGCCTGCATATGGACCGAAGATACCAGCAATCCGTTCCATGAAGCCTGTCAGGCCGCATACAGGATTCTTTCAGAGGCGACGGACGCCAGGGGTCGCAGACTCAAGGTGCATAAGCTCTGCATGCCGGCTAAGCCGACCCATATGACGGCCGAAGAGGTCGCCACGATCGATCTGGTTGAGGGCACTATTCCCCGCACGACCGAGGATCCCTGCATCGCCTCCTACATGAACTTTCTTATCGTTAACGGGGCGGTGATCGTGCCCCAGTATGACGACGAGAACGACCAGCTGGCGCTTGATCAGATTGCTGAAATGTTCCCGGATCGTGAGGTCGTGGGAGTCCGCACGCGCGAGGTGGTCTATGGCGGCGGCAACATACACTGCATCACGCAGCAGCAACCAGCCTGACACGTCAACCGCGTCCGCGCTTCTTAAGCGAGCGTGTCAGGCGGTCAAGCCGCTGCGCAGCATCTTGATGGCGGCTACGTTCCAGAGGGTGTCGAGGGCTTTTTCCAGGGCGCTTGACTGGTCGGCGCTCAGCTGCTTTGACTGGTTGTAGCCTGATTCTGAATACCATTCCAGGGAGCTTCCTGAGACTTTCCAGCTTCCGTGCTTGGCGACCAGGAGGTCGTAGAGGTCACCGTTAAGCTTCCAGGCGTTGTCCTCGGCCTGTTGAGCCTGCGCCAGCGCTGCAGTGAAGCGCGTTGTGTATTGCAACGCGATCTGAACGAGTTCGTCTTTGGTGTCTGTGGGAAGCGTACTTGTTTCCAGTTGGTCTTCAAATATCTTCTGGTCGAACAGACCCTTGTTCGCATCGTAGAACTCGGCGCTGCGCTTCTGCATCGCAGCAAGGGCGGCGCGCGATCCGCTCAGGCTGTCGTTATCAGACGCGATGCTGCTGAGCGAGGCCTGTGTGTTGAAGAATGAAACGGCGTCGCTGTCGTGGTCGCCAGTTGCTTTAAGGTAGTCCTGCAGCTGTGAGTTGAAGAACATCTCGAAGGCGCCCACTTCGCCGGTAGCCGATATCGTGAGGCCCTGCTTCTCGGTGGTGGGCTTGCGCTCAAGAAATTCCTTCATGTCGCCGCGGAAGAGCTCGACGTTGCGGGCGATGGCCGCGAGGCGGGCTTTCTCCGCCGCCTGACGCTGCGCCTCAAGCTCCCGCTGGCGCGCCGTCCAGGCGGCGTAGCCGATGCCGGCCGTTATCAGGGCGAGCAGGGCGCAGATACCCAGAACCAGCGCGACGATCTTGCCTGCGCTCCACTTCGAGCGCCTGGGCTGGGGCGCTTGTGGCAGCAGTTGGGGCGCCGGCGTCTGCCAGACGCTCTGCGCCGGCGGCGCCTGTGGCAACGGCTGCGCCTGCGGCAGCGGCGCTGCGCTTTGGGGCGGCGTTGGTTGAACCTGTGGCGAATCCATAGCTGAGATCTCCAAATCAGATGTTTCCGAGCTGAACCTGCGCGAGGCCAAGCTCCCGCGCTCTCCTCTCAAAAGTATACAGGAGAGCGGGCTTGGTTGGCGCGCTCGGCTTCGACCGCCGCGCGGATAAAATCCTGCACGCTTGTAGCGGCAGGTCAGTCGCCTCCGCTTCTCTTGTAGGGCCTTTAGCGCGCCAGCAAACCAAAAAGCAACCAGATGCGCGGAACTCTTGTGCCGGTCGGAGGGATGACTTATACTGCGAAAGAGTAAAGATATCGGGATCTGCTCTCGATACCTGTGCTATCTATGTGTTATGAATTCGGCGTACGGCAGACGGGCCAGGGAGGAACAAGAAAAAACCATGCGATCGGTATTGAAACTATTCCTGCATGCGGGGCTGGCGTGTATGCTGGTGCTCGGCTTGTCAGCGGGAATGGCGCCGGTCGCGGTGGCGGAGGAAGGCTCGACAGAAAGTACGCCTACGCTGTCGCTGGAAACAAGCGCCAGCGTCTCGACGACGGAAAGCGCGGAGAGCACGCCCACAGGCGTCTGTCGCATCGGCGCAGCAAGCTACGACACGCTTCAGGACGCGCTTGACGCGGCGCCTGAAGCTACGCCGACCACCATCACGCTTCTGCAGGATATCTCAGTGACTGAGGGCTTGGCCATCGATAACAAGATCATCACTTTCGATCTGGCGGGTTTCAATCTTGCGGTCTCAAGCGCGGTTGGCGACGGCCTGGCGCTCTGGGACAGCGTTATCGACTACAGGGGGCCGGGAAGCTTTACGGTTGCTTCGACTGCGGGCAACGCGCTGTACATCTATGGCGGATCCTGCATGCTGACCGGCGCCTCGGTGGGCGCTGGGGGCTGGTTTGCTCTTGACTGCGACGGCGCCGCGTTTGTGACAGTGAACGGATCTGTCGCTGCCGCAGAGGATGCGGCGGGCGCCATCCGGGCGATGGGCGGATCTCAGGTGACCATAAACGGGGCTATCGCCGCGCCGGTCTTTATCGTCTTCATGGACGCGGAGGGCGTCTTTGCTGAGCTGACGGCGGATGACTTCATGGTGCCGACAACTCAACCGGGTTATCGCACCTACTCAGACGGTGTTTCTGCAGTCTGGGTCCAGTATTTCGGCGCCGACACCGGCGTCGTCGTCGGCGTCGCCGGCGCCAATAACAACAGCGGCTCTGAGTCCGGATCCGGAGCGGAAGACACCCAGTCTCTGCCCATAGGGTCTGTGCCCGATGCTTCGATTCTGGTGAAGGCGGGCGATATGGACAGCGTCGAGGTGGCCTTACTGCCGGCGGGCATCGCGGTTATCGCGCTGGCTGTCGTCATGGCGCTCACCCGACGTGAGCGACGCGCATAATCTTTCAAACAAGGCTGAATAATGGCGGTGTGCCTTCGCGCTCCTGAACATTGATCGCGTTTATAGAAATGTGAAAATCTGTTAAGCTAGAGAGCACCTATTTTTTCTATAGCGAGGAAGGGGAATACCTATGATCGCAGTATTGAAGCAAGGAACCTCAGAACAACAGGTCGAGAACCTCATTGAGTGGTTCCACTCCTATGGTTTGAGGACGAACCTCTCCCAGGGGGAGTTCAGCACCGTCGTCGGACTGATCGGTGACGTGTCACAGATCGACGCCGATCTGCTTGAGAGCCTCGACATTGTCGAGTCGGTCAAGCGCATCTCCGAGCCCTTCAAGAAAGCCAATCGCAAATTCCATCCGGACCCGACGGTCGTCGAGGTGTGCGGCGTCAAGGTTGGCGACGGGAGTTTCCCGATCATCGCCGGGCCTTGCTCGGTTGAGTCGCGCGAGCAGATACTCAGCGTGGCCCGCTCCGTCAAGGCGGCGGGCGCCACGATGCTGCGCGGCGGCGCCTTCAAGCCGCGCACCTCGCCCTACGACTTTCAGGGTATGAAGGCCGAGGGCCTCGAGCTCTTGCTGGAAGCGAAGAAGGAGACCGGGCTGCCCATCGTGACCGAGCTTATGAACGCCGAGCACATCCCGCTTTTCGCCGACGTCGACATCATCCAGATCGGCGCGCGCAACTTCCAGAACTTCGAGCTGCTTAAAGAGATAGGCGAGCTGCGCAAGCCGATACTTCTCAAGCGCGGAATATCGGGCACTCTCAAGGAGCTGCTCATGAGCGCCGAATACATCATGGCCGGCGGCAACGACCAGGTCATCTTATGCGAGCGCGGCATCCGTTCGTACGACTCGGAGTATACCCGCAACGTACTGGATCTTTCCGCCGTGCCGGTGCTGCGCCGCCTGACCCATCTGCCGATCATCATCGACCCGAGCCATGCGACCGGACACTCCTATCTGGTCGAGCCGATGGCGCTGGCTGCAGCGGCCTGCGGGGCCGACGGCCTGATCATCGAAGTGCACAACGACCCCCAGCATGCGAAGTGCGACGGCGCGCAGTCGCTGACGCCCGAGCAGTTCGCGCAGGTGACCGAAAAGCTGCGCCGGGTGCGGGAGGCGCTGCGATGAAGATCGGCATCGTCGGTCTTGGCCTGATCGGCGGATCGTTCGCCAAGGCCTGGAAGGAGGCCGGGCATACGGTCTATGCGAGCAATCGCACTCAGCAGACCCTCGACTATGCGCTGATGTCCGGAGCGGTCGACGCGGTGCTGACTGACGAGAAGATCGCGGACTGCGACCTTCTGGTGATCGCGCTCTATCCGCAGACCACGATCGACTGGTTGCGGGCGCACGCGGCGCTGATCTCGGCGCACACGCTGGTCATCGACTGCTGCGGAACGAAGCGTCTGGTCTGCGAGGCCGGCTTCAGGATCGCGGCGGAGCAGGGATTTACCTTCGTGGGGGGTCATCCGATGGCCGGCGTGGCGAATTCTGGCTTCAAGTACGCGACCGCCGGCATGTTTAAAGGCGCCTCGATGCTGATCGTCCCGCCGGTCTTTGACGACATGGCGCTTCTGGAGCGGGCCAAAGAGTTGCTTGATCCGGCCGGTTTTGGGCGTCTGACGGTGGTCACGGCCGAGCAACACGATCGCGTGATCGCCTTCACTTCGCAGCTGGCGCATCTGGTCAGCAACGCTTACATGAAAAGCCCCGTCGCTGGCGAGCATCGTGGTCTGTCGGCAGGCAGCTACAAGGATCTGACGCGTGTGGCCTGGCTTGACGAGAAGCTCTGGACCGAACTCTTTCTGGAGAACCGCGACAACCTGTTGCTCGAGTTGGACAACTTCATCGAGCAGATCAAGGCCTACCGCGCCGCTCTTGAGAGCGGTGACGCCGTGGCTCTGCGTGAGCTGCTTGCCGAGGGTACCCGCCTGAAAGAAGAGGTCGACCGGAAGAATGCTGACTGAAGTCACAGCTCCGCGAGGCGGGCTTGCGGGGACGCTGGCTGCCATCCCGTCGAAGTCCCACGCACACCGGGCGCTGATCTGCGCCGCGTTGAGCGCGAATCCGTCACGCCTGATCTGCGCGCAACGCTCTGACGACATCCGGGCGACTGCCGCCTGCCTGCGTGCCCTGGGGGCCGGTATCGTCGAAGCCGCGGATGGTTTTACCGTGGCGCCAATCGCGCGGGAGCAGGTTTCGCCCGGGACCGTCGACCTGTCCGTCGGCGAGAGCGGCACAACCTTGCGCCTGCTGTTGCCGGTGGTCGCTGCCTTGGGGCGCAGTGCGCGCTTCCAGCGCGGCGGTCGTCTGCCGCAGCGTCCGCTGTCGCCGCTCTACGAGGAGCTGGTCGCGCAGGGCTGCGTGCTGGGCGAGCCGACTGTCGAGCCGCTCAGACTCTCGGGGCAACTCAGATCTGGCGCGTATCGGCTGGATGGCGGTGTTTCATCGCAGTTCATCAGCGGCCTGCTGCTGGCGTTTCCGCTGCTCAGGGGCACAAGTACGCTCTGCCTGACTGCTACGCTTGAGTCACAACCCTATGTTGAGATGACGCTTGCGGCGCTGCGTGCCTGCGGCATCACGTTGAACTTTGAGGGCGAGACCTTCAGCTGCGAGGGGCCGCAGACCTACCAGGCGCCGACGGAAGTCATTGTCGAAGGCGACTGGTCTAACGCGGCTTTCTGGCTTTGTGCCGGCGCGCTGGGGGATCGTCCGCTGACCTGTACGGGGCTTGATCTTGAGTCGCTGCAGGGAGACCGCGCTGTGATCGACATTCTGCGACGCTTCGGCGCGCGGGTCGAGACCGACGCTTCCTCGGTAACGGTAAGCGCAGGCGCGCTCGCTGGCATCGAGATCGACGCTCGCAACATCCCTGACCTGGTGCCGATCTTAAGCGTGGTCGCGCTGTGCGCTGCCGGCACAACAACGATCAGCGGCGCGGCGCGCCTGCGCCTGAAGGAGAGCGATCGCCTGGCGGCCGTCGCTGACGTCCTGGGCCGTCTGGGCGCGCGCATCAAGACGACCAAGGACGGCCTGGTGATCGAAGGCGGCCGGCGACTAACGGGGGCCGCAGTGGATGCCTGGGGGGATCACCGCATCGCCATGATGGCTGCGACCGCCTCACTGCTTTGCGAGGGCTCCGTCCGGATCACCGGCGCCGAAGCTGTGAACAAGTCCTACTCGCGCTTCTTCAAGGATTTCGAAGCGCTTGGGGGACACGTTGAGATGGAGGAGTTCTGATGGCGTCACAGTATGGGAGCAAACTGAAAGTTTCGCTCTTTGGGCAGTCGCATTCGGTGGCGATCGGCGTCGTGATCGACGGCCTGCCGGCGGGACTGGCAATCGACTTTGACGAGCTGCAGGCTTTTCTGGCGCGCCGCGCACCAGGGCAGGGGAGTCATACGACCGCGCGGCGCGAAGCTGACAGGCCGGAGTTCCTCTCGGGCCTGGTGGGCAAGGTGACCTGCGGCGCGCCGTTGGTGGCACTGATTCGCAACACTGACACGCGCTCCCGTGACTACGAGGCCATGGCTGACATTCCGCGTCCCTCGCACGCCGACTACACGGCCGAGGTCAAGTATCACGGCTACCAGGACCGCGCAGGCGGCGGACATTTTTCTGGTCGGATGACCGCGCCACTCTGTGTGGCCGGCGGCATCTGCCTGCAGGCGCTGCGCGCGCGCGGGATCAGCGTTGGCGCTCACATCGCGCGGATCGCGTCGGTAGAAGACCGGCTGTTCGATCCTGTACAGGTGTCAGCGGGTGACTTCAGGAAAATTGCCGGGCACGCTCCGGCGACCCTTGATGAAGCAGCGGGCAGCGCGATGCTTGTCGAAATTGCGGAGGCGGCCAAAGAGAATGACTCCGTCGGCGGCGTGATCGAGTGCGCGGTGATTGGACTGCCAGCCGGTTTGGGCGACCCCCTCTTTGACGGACTGGACAACCGGATCGCCCAGGCGATCTTCGGGATACCGGCGGTCAAAGGCATCGAGTTTGGTAACGGTTTTACGGCCGCCCATCTGCGCGGATCCCAGAACAACGATGCCTTCTTCTTCGACAGTGCCGGCGTCGTCAAGACGCGCACGAACAACAACGGCGGCATCCTCGGCGGCATCAGTACCGGCATGCCTCTGGTGCTGCGTGTGGCTTTTAAGCCGACGCCCTCGATCGCTCAAGCGCAGGAGAGCGTGAACCTGCGCACGGAGGAGCCCGCCACGCTCATGATCAAAGGACGTCACGATCCCTGCATCGTCGTGCGCGCGGTCCCGGTCGTCGAGGCCGCCGTTGCGCTCGCTCTCTACGATGCCCTGCTGGAGGGCTGACAAAGGGCCTGACAGGGGGACCGTCCCCTTGTCAGGCGCTGTCAACTCGCCTCACCCCGCGGTCCAGGCGCTGCTGGAGCGCAACCAATAGTTGCCCGCGCGCAACCGGAACGCCCTCGAAAAATTTCAGCCTATCCGCCATACTGATAAAGACAGCACCGGGCATCGAGGCACTGAGGAGAGTATATGAACAAGGAAATGGCTGACCGCCTGATACGCCTGCGCAAAGAACATCAGCTTACTCAGGATGACCTGGCTCAGAAACTGTTCGTCAGCAGGCAGGCAGTCTCGAAGTGGGAGCGCGGCGAGGCGCTGCCCGACATCGATAACCTGACGGCGCTGGCGTCGCTTTACGATGTCAGCCTTGACGAGTTGTTGGGGCGCGCCGGTACTACCGGTTCATCAGAAGGGGAAAAACCAGAGGCGATCAGTCCGTCGGATCCTGAAGTGAAACAACAAAAGAGAGGGAAGTTGATGTCGAATTATCAAGAGCGCGAGATGGAGAAGCGCAACGATCAAGCAAAGATGCCGCTCTGGACGAACATCTTGCATGGGATCATCCCACTGCTGGCAGTGGTCGTGTTCTTCATCCTACAGAGCCAGAGCGTGACCATGGCCTGGCTCGTGTTCCTCGCGATCCCCATCTACTGGACAGCCTACGGCACCGTCCTGAACTCCCGCCGCGACAAGTAGCAGAAAAGCACGCAGATACTGCTCGACGCAGGAAGAACGCTTTTCATTTGGCACAGATCCAGTCAGCTCTGTTCGTATGGATCGTCTATTGCACTGAAAAAGGGGCGTGCTTGCTTCAAAATGACGGAAATGTACGGTTTCTCAAGTATGAATACCTTTCAACGAGAGGGTACAAGTTTCCGACCCGCCTCTTTGCAAGTGGAGCGGATTCAAGGATCCCTTCTAATCAGCTGTTCGAGACCTCTCATCCATACATTTCCGTCGATCTGAAGCAGAAGGCAGCGATTTTCCAGCAGCCGATTAGCCCCCCGCAAAATTCTATGCAGAAAATGGCCTCAAGATCAAGGAAATATACATCCAGACACTTCCGACTCTATTTGATCGTAGGGTCGGCGGCCGGAGAGCGACTCCGCCCCTGAGGAACGTCATCAACGAGTCGAAGCTGGCTATCTATGTCAAAGATTTTGGGGCGCAGACGGGCGATCTCGGTATGGTCGCCGAGCAGAACGGTCAAGTGATCGGAGCCGCGTGGACGCGCGTTATCCCCGCTTATGGTCACATCGATAACGATACGCCTGAACTTGCTATTTCGATAGCGCCGGAGTTTCGTGGCTTTGGGATAGGGACAAAACTGATGAAGAGACTGTTTGAGGTCCTGCGAAACAATGGCTATGAACAGACCTCCCTATCTGTTCAGAAAGACAATCCCGCAGTGCGATTCTATCAACGGCTCGGATATCCGATAGTACGTGATGACCAAGGGGAACAGGGCGACTATTTCATGGTGAAGAAACTGCGATAAAGCGAGACCAGGCGGTGCAGCCCAGAGCTCTTTTGACAAGTGTCAAAGTTGTAGGATACCCGACCGAGTTCGAGGGGAATCGTATGAAGAAACTACGGCTGTCCAACTTCTCTCCTGTTTTGATGCTCGTGGTCCTGTTTATCAGTGTCACAGGCCGCACGCCCACTTTCTTTGGATGGACGCCCTTCGAGCAACAGCATGGGAACCTTCATGTTGAGATGGTCACCTGGAGCGGGTGGAACGGTGGCGGCGTTGGCAATCCGAAGAGGCTCGACTTTTCCGTCATTTTGAAGCAGGTCCACCCTAAGCAGGCGCAACAGACAACAGACGTCTCTTACCACAGGTGCACACCGTGCAGTGCTTTGCGGCGCGCGCGGTAGTCGGGGATCTGGCGCTCGACAAGGCGCCAGAAGGCAGGCGAGTGGTTCGGCTGCAGCAGATGGCAGAGCTCGTGCACCACGACGTAGTCGCGTAGCTCATCGCTCACGCGCATGAGCTGGCAGTTCAGGCTGATCGTGTGGGTACGGGCGGCGCATGAGCCCCAGCGTGAATGCTGGAAGCGGACGGAGAGCTTACCGGGTACGACGCCGATCCGGGGCGCCCAACAGGCGATCCGTAGCGCCAGGTCGCGGCGCGCGGCCCACTTCCAGGAAGCAACCTCGTCGGGACTTGGCGGCTCGCCAGCTTCAAGCTGGCGAGCGGACAGCCGCCGACGCGTCCGCGCGATCCAGTCTGCCTTCTCGCTCACGAAGCGCTCGATCTGCGCGCGGGAAACGCTAAGCGGCGCCCGTACGATCAGATGCCCGTCACTGCGCACTTCAAGCGCCAGCGTCCGACGCCTGCCGCACCGTATCTCAATATCGTCGAAGTCCATGAAGTCCATGTATAGTATTCTAAATGAGTTGGCAAGCGCCGAGAAAAGGAGCGATCCGTTAGTTATGACTGGATTGGTGCCGGAGGTGGGACTTGAACCCACACGTTGTTGCCAACAAAGGATTTTGAGTCCTCCGCGTCTGCCATTCCGCCACTCCGGCTAGAAGTGTTTTGGCGCTGTCAAGTATAGCGTATCGTGTGCCGCTCCCGCTAGGGCGCGACCTGCCAGGCGCCATCCCGGGCGCGCTCCAGGAAGCCCTCGCTCAGCAACTCTTCCAGCACGTCGTCGCATACCTCGAATGGATAGCCGCTTGCTTCTGCCAGCTGCTCAGTGCTCTGCCCCGGGTCAGCCAGGACGGCCTGCAGCAGCGCTGAACGCTTCTGGCGGTGCGAGCCTTCAAAAGCGCTCTGGCGCGTGTGATGTTTGCTGCGCCTCGAGGGGTTGGAAAGCGTCCGTTTCAGTTCGACGCCGACATCGAGCAGGGCGTAGTTCCAGCTGCGCGCATCGATGCCTTCCTCAGGCGCCAGCGTTGCACAGCGCTCGACAAGCGCCAGTACTTCGCGGTCACTCACGTCGTCTGCTTCGCCGAAGAACTCATGCAGGAAGACCGCGCGTACGTTGGTCTCCAGGTAGGCGGCGGGTTCGCCCCACGCGAAGGCCATCATCCCGGCGGCGGTCGAAGGGCCGATGCCGGGCAGCGCCCGCAGGGCTTTCTCATCGCGCGGCAGCTGTCCGCCGCAGGTTTCGCTCAGGATCTCAGCAGCGCGCTTCAGCGCAAGCGCGCGGCGGTTGTAGCCCAGACCCTGCCAGGCGCTCAGCACGTCGGCCATGCTCGCGCCGGCCAGAGCATCGAGGGTGGGGAAGCGCTCCATCCATGCGCCCCAGTAGCGGGTGACGCGCGCGGTCTGGGTCTGCTGAAGCATGACTTCGCTTACCAGCACGGCGTAGGGGTCGCGCGTGCGGCGCCAGGCGAAGTCGCGGTAGAGGCGCGCGCCTTCAGCGCTTACCCGGACGATGAAGCGTCTGAGTTCCGCATCGTTGGGGGCAGATATCGAACTGACGGTAGTCGGCATGTTTATAATGGTACTACCTTGAAGGGAGCTATCAGTGTCAGTCCTTACGATCACGAACAAAAAAGGCCAACCCGTCGAGCTGCCCGCCTTTGTGCCGGGCTCGCTCATCGACACGCACACGCACCTCGGCATGCAGGAAGACCCGGCGCTGCGCATCGCGCGGGCGGCCACAGCCGGCGCAGGCACGCTGATCACGATCTGTGATCCGGGCGAGCAGCTTGAACCGGAGGGCCGCCACATCGACGAGGTTGCACTGACCTATGACTCAATCGCGAGCTGGCAAGAGCAGGCGCGCGTGCTCCTTGACGCCGGGGGCTACGGTGACCTGCCGACGCCCGAGCTTCATGTGATCATCGGCCTGCATCCTCACCACGCGCGCTTCTGGTCACCCGAGGTCGAGGCCCGTATCCGTGAGCGCGCCGCCGACCAGCGCACCGTCGGCCTTGGCGAGATGGGTCTGGACTACCACTACGACTACTCGCCGCGAGAGGCGCAGCGTGAGGTTTTTGCGGCCGAACTGCGTCTGGCTCACGAGCTGGATCTCCCCGTCTGTCTGCACCTGCGCGAGGCCCATGACGACGGCCTGCGCATCCTGCGCGAAGTGGGCGTCCCGCCGCGCGGCGCCGTGCTCCACTGTTTCAACCTTGACTATGAGGTGGCCGTACCTTTTGTCGAGCTGGGCTGTGTGCTGGGATTCGACGGGCCGCTCACCTTCAAAAAGGCCGACGAGGTCCGCGCGGCGGCGGCGCGTGCCCCCGAAGGCAAGATCATAGTTGAGACCGACGCGCCTTTCATGGCGCCCGAACCCCTGCGCGGCATGACCTGCGAGCCGGCGCATGTCGCCTTTATCGCGGCGCGTCTGGCCGAAGTTCGCGGCGTTACGCCGGACGAGATTGCCGCTCAGACCACAGCCTGTGCGCGGGAGCTTTTCGGGCTATGAACGTCGTACTGGTAGAGGGCAGCCCCCGCCGTGGCGGTAACACGGCGAGCATGGGCGCGCTGCTGGCCCGTCGTCTGCGGGCTGGCGCTGCGGAAGTTACGCGCTTTTCGGTAGCCGAGCAGTACTTCGCGCCCTGCGAAGGCTGCAACGCCTGCCTGACGACCGGAGACTGTGCCCTGCGCAGCGGGCGCGATTATATGCCGGGATTCTACGCAGCGCTTGACAGCTGTGACGCTCTGCTCTGGGTGACGCCGGTGTATTTCGCCGGGCTGCCCGCGCAACTCAAAGCGCTTATCGATCGCTTCCAGGTCTACTACGGGAGGCGTTTGCTGCGTGGAAAACCCGTGGCGCCCCGACGTCCGGCGGCGGCGATCATCATCGGCGCGGGCGGCGACCCCTTCGGCGCCAAAGCGGCGGTCAGCATCCTGCGCAGCGCCTCGCAGATGGCAGAGTTTACGCTGGCAAACCCCCTCGTCATCTTCGGCCCCGACGCGCCCGGAGACATCGATGACGAGCGCTTCGCTGAGGACCGCGTGGCGGCGCGCCTGCTGGTCGAGGCGCTGCGAGAGCGGGCGCTCTCTCGTGCCTGAGCATTCTCCGCTTGCCAGCCCGAAGGCGACCATCGCTGCGCTCAGGGACTACGGACTCTATACGAAGAAGTCGCTCGGTCAGCATTTCCTGATCGACGACGGCGTGGTGGGCAAGATCCTGAAGCTTGCAAAGCCGGCGCCAGAAGCGACGCTCCTTGAAGTCGGCCCCGGCATCGGGACGCTGACGCTCGCGCTGCTTGCGACAGGCAATCCGGTTATCGCCGTCGAGAAGGATGCGGCGCTCCTGCCCGTGCTGCAGAGGATCAGTGGGACAGAGGGGGCGGCTCCCTTTGTCACCCTGCGCCAGGACGCGCTTGACCTGGACGCGCTTGCCGGGCATCTCCCGCAGACTCCTCTTGAGCTGGTGGCAAACCTGCCCTATCAGGTGGCGGCCACCGTCGTGCTGGCCTACTTCGAGCATCTGCCACACCTGCAATCGGCCACCGTTATGGTGCAGCGCGAGGTCGCCGAGCGCATGAAGGCCCGTCCCGCTACGAAGGCCTACGGCGCCTACACCGTCAAACTGGCGCTGCTCGCAAGCGTTACCGGGAGCTTTTCTGTTGCGCGCACGAGCTTCCTGCCGCCGCCGCGCGTCGACTCGACCGTCATCCGCCTGGAGCGCCGCGCCTCTGTGCCTCTGCCCGGAACCGACCATGCCGACCTGGCGGCTTTCGTCGACGCGGCCTTTGCCATGCGCCGCAAGACCCTGCTGAACAACCTGAGAGCGGCCTGGCCTGCCTGCCCGCCCGATCGCCTGGTCGTTGCACTCGCGAAGCGCGGATTTGCCCCGAACCTGCGTGCCGAGGCGCTCAGCCCTGAAGATTTCATCCAGCTGTTCACCGACCTGCGCCGGACGTCAGCAGCAGACGGCGCTTGGCTGAGATAGTCACAACCGTCTTTCTCAGGCCGGGAATTTTTTCTCTATGGAAATTCTGTGGATATTGACAGCGCCCTCAGATAAATCATACAATAATCTATTGCTGAATTTATCATTTTTCTACCCCAAGGAGGAGTCTTTTAGTGGCTAAAACCATCGATTCTCCTGTACTGTCTGGGGCGGCAGTGAAGCGCCGCAGCTTCGGAAAAAGCCCCGAGATTCTGGCAGTTCCCAACCTACTTGCCGTACAACTTGATTCTTTCAAATGGTTCCAGGAGCAAGGACTGAAAGAAGTCTTCAAAGAGCTCTCGCCGATCACTGATCGTGACGAGCGCTTTTATGTTGTATTCGGCGACTATTCGTTCGGGCAGCCCAAAAACACCGTCGAGGAATGCAAGGAGAAGGGGCTGACCTATCAGTCTTCGCTGCTCGTCAACGTCTCGGTCATCAACCGTGAGACGGGCGAGGAGCTCCAGAAGAACCTCATCTATCTCGGCGACTTCCCGGTCATGACGGATCGCGCGACCTTTGTCATCAACGGCAGCGAGCGTGTCATCGTCAGCCTCCTGCAGCGCTCTCCCGGCGTCTACTTCGCCGTCTCAGAGCGTCGCGACAAGGACGAGTATTACACGGCCGAGATCAAGCCGCACCGCGGGGCGCCGCTGTCCTTCGAGGTCGATCGCATGGGTGGCATCCAGGCCAACGTGAATCGCAGCCGCAAGGTGCCGGTCACGATGTTTTTGCGCGCGGTCGGCGTGGCGGAGACTAACGAGCAGCTGCTCGAGATGTTTGATAACGCGCCCACTATCGTCAACACCCTGGAACACGATCTGACGACTAACCGCGAGGAGGCGCTGCTTGAACTCTATAAGCGCCTGCGTCCCGGCGAGCATCCAACGATCGAGTCTGCCACCAACCTGGTCGACAATCTCTACTACAAGGAGCATCGCTACGACCTGGCGCGCGTCGGTCGCTATCAGATCAACAAGAAGCTGGGTCTCACCTTTGGCGACGATCAAACCGCGCTGACGCCTGACGACATCTTCAAGACCGTCGCCTACCTGGCGCATCTGGCCGCCCACGACGAGGGCTACACAATCGATGACGTCGATCATCTGGGCAACCGTCGTATCTCGACGGCAGGCGAGCTCGTCCAGAACCAGTTCCGCATCGGCCTGTCGCGCATGGCGCGTACCATCGCTGAGCGCATGACGACGATGAGCCCTGATGACATCGCGCCGGAAAACCTCATCAACATCCGCCCGATCGGCGCCGCGATCAAGGAGTTCTTCGGATCCAGCCAGCTCTCGCAGTTCCTGGACCAAACTAACCCGGTCGCCGGCATGGCGCACAAGCGCCGTCTGTCGGCCATCGGCCGCGGCGGCATCCGCAGCGCGCGCGAGGCCAAGATCGACGTGCGCGACGTGCATCCCAGTCACTACGGCCGCATCTGCCCGATCGAGACGCCGGAAGGCATGAACATCGGACTGATCGGCTCGCTCGCGACCTACGCGCACGTCAACAGCTACGGCTTCATCGAGACGCCGTACCGGCGCGTGAAGAACGGCAAGGTTACCCGGGAGATCGCGTTTCTGACCGCCGATCAGGAGGAAAAGGAAGTCATCGCCCAGGCCAACGAGCCCTTCGACACCAAGACGGGCGCGTTCCTTCACGAGCGCGTGCTCTGCCGCGTCAAGGGCGCGGGCATCGACGGGCAGTTCGGAGAGCCCGAGGAGCTTCTGCCTGAGGACGTGACCCTGATGGACGTCAGTCCGCGCCAGATGGTATCTGCCGTCACCGGACTGATCCCCTTCCTGGAACACGACGACGCGAACCGCGCGCTCATGGGCGCGAACATGCAGCGCCAGGCCGTGCCGCTCCTTAAGCCCCACGCGCCGCTGATCGGCACGGGCATCGAGGGCACGGTTGCGGTCGACTCGCGCGAAGTGATCTGCGCCCGGCGCGCTGGTACCGTCACGTCAGTCGACGCGCGCACGATCGTGGTCGTCACCGACGAGGGCGAGACCGATACCTACCGCCTCGCGAAGTTCCAGCGTTCAAATCAGAGCACCTGCATCAACGGGCACCCCATCGTCAAAGAGGGCGACCGGGTCAAAGAGCAGACGCCGCTCGCCGACGGCCCGTCGACCTTCTGCGCGGAGCTGGCGCTCGGCACGAACATGACGGTGGCCTTCATGCCCTGGGAGGGCTACAACTACGAGGACGCCATCATCGTGAGCGAGCGCATCGTACGCGACGACATCCTGACCTCGATCCACATCAAGGAATACGAGGTCGAGGCGCGCGAGACCAAACTCGGGCGCGAGGAGATCACGCGCGAGATCCCCAATGTCGGCGAGGACATGCTCGCCAATCTTGACGAGCGTGGTATTATCCGCGTGGGCACCGAGGTGCGCGACGGCGACATTCTGGTTGGCAAGGTCACGCCGAAGGGCGAGTCGGTCGATCCCACCGCAGAAGAGCGCCTCCTGCGCCAGATCTTCGGCGAGAAGGCCCATGACGTGCGCGACAGCTCGCTGAAGGTGCCGCACGGCGTCGCGGGCTGCGTGATCGAAGTTCAGGAAGTCAACAACATGCAGGAAGGCGTCGAGCTCAAGCGCGGCGTCAACGAGATGGTGCGGGTCTTCATCGCGCAGAAACGCAAGATCCAGGAAGGCGACAAGCTCGCCGGGCGCCACGGAAACAAGGGCGTTATCTCAAAGATCCTGCCCATCGAAGACATGCCGTTTCTGGCTGACGGGACGCCCGTCGACATCATCTTGAACCCTCTGGGCGTACCCAGCCGTATGAACGTCGGGCAGCTGCTGGAGACCAACCTGGGCTGGGCCGCGAAGTATGGCTGGACTGATGCTGAGCATCAGAAGACCTCGGTTCCGGGCCACATCCCGGTCTCAACTCCGGTGTTTGACGGCGCGAAGGAAGACGAGATATCAAACGTCATGCTGAAAGCGAACCGCAATATCCGGCTCCAGGCTCAGGAGCGCTTCGGCGCCGCGACGCTTGACGACTTCATCCCGCAGGTCAGCGCGCAGGGCAAGCTCAAACTCTTCAACGGCCGCACGGGCGAGCCCTTTCAGCAGCCCGCTACGGTCGGCGAGATCTACATGTTGAAGCTGCACCACCTTGTTGACGACAAGATCCATGCGCGCTCAACGGGCCCCTACAGCCTCGTCACCCAGCAGCCGCTTGGCGGCAAGGCGCAGTTCGGCGGCCAGCGTTTCGGCGAGATGGAAGTCTGGGCGCTCTACGCCTACGGCGCCGCCTACCTGCTGCGCGAGATGCTCACGGTCAAGTCCGACGACCTCAACGGTCGCGTAAAGGCTTACGAGGCGATCGTGAAAGGCGAGAACATCCCCGAGCCGGGCATGCCGGAGTCCTTCAATGTGCTGGCGACCGAACTCAAGGCGCTGGGCCTTAACATCGAGGCCCTGACCGACGAGGGTGAACACATCGAGTTGAGCGAGACCGAGGAAAGTAACTCTTCGCTCGTCGCGCCCTATCCGGGCTTCAACATTCTCGACGAGCTCTCCACCGACACTCGTGACGCGCTCATGACCCATAAGACGGGCGAAGACATGAGCTGGAACCTTGACGCGCAGCTCGCGAATATCGATACCTCTGAGATGCCCAGCATCGAAGTCAGCTTCGAGGATCTTCTGGCCGAAGAAGAGCAGGCGGCCACAAGCGGCGATCAGTCTGACGGAGACGCGGACGTCGAGATCGACTTCTCGATGCTGGGAGACGACAGCGGATCCGAAGATGAGACCGAGGAATATCTGAACACCGACGCGGACGCGGATGCGCTCGCTGACGAGGAGGAATAAACCGTGCCGGATATCGATGTCAACAGTTTCGATCGCCTTCGCATCAGATTGTCCAGCTCGGACGAGATCCGCGGCTGGTCGCACGGCGAGGTCAAAAAAGCCGAAACGATCAATTATCGCAGTCAGAAGCCCGAAAAAGACGGCCTGTTCTGCGAGCGCATCTTCGGACCGACGAAGGACTGGGAGTGCGCCTGCGGCAAGTACCGCCGGATTCGTTATCGTGGCGTAAAATGCGAGCGCTGCGGCGTCGAAGTCACGCGCGCCAAGGTTCGCCGCGAGCGCATGGGCCACATCGAGCTGGCCTCGCCGGTGGCTCACGTCTGGTACTCGCAGGGCGTCGCGAAGCACATGAGTACGCTCCTCGATATCAAGTATAAGGATCTGGAGAAGGTGCTCTACTTTGTCGCCCCGGTTATCACCGGGGTTGACGAGGAGCGTCGCGATACCGATTTCCCCGAGCTGAGCGAAGAGCTCAAAGCCTCTCTCGAAGAGTTCGATCGCGAGAAGATTGCGGAGCTTGAGGCCCTGGCCGACGAGCGCGACGACGCGCTTGCCTGGTTGCTGCAGGATGTCGACGAGACCCAGACGCTCTCTCTGCTGATCCGCGGGGCGGAGGCGCGCAGCCTGAAAAGCACGCTGAAGGCTCTTGAAAAAGGGGAGAAGGGCGCCCAGGACAAACTGGATGCGCTGAGCGCCGTTCATGGTCTGGCCGCGAAGTTTCCGGGCGCTGCCGCCAAGCTTGAGGCCCTGCGCGCAGGCGAGCTGGAGATTGATCCGACCTTCCTGCCGCATGAGGATCTGGAGCTGGCCGACCGCGTGCGTGCGATCATCCGCGATACGGCCGAGCAGCTGGCTGATACTGAAGACGAATACGCCGAGCGCATCGAGATCCGCCAGGAGGCCTTCGACGCGCTGCAGCGCCTGCAACCCAAGCAGCTCTTTGACGACGAGCTGGTCTATCGCGAGATGCATCGCCTCTATGGTCCGCAGATCTCCTCTGACGGCAAGGTGCGCGACAAGGGCTACTTTACGGGCGGCATGGGCGCCGAGCATGTTCGCACGCTTCTGGGCACGACGGACTTCAACGCGCTGCGCGGAGAGCTGCGCACGCAGCTGCGCGAGGCCAACGTCAACCTTGACGAGGGCGCAACGCTTTCCGCCTCGGTGAAAAAGATCGTCAAGCGCCTCTCTGTGATCGACGCCTTTGTGCAGTCAGAGATCAACCCTGAGTGGATGGTGCTCGACGTCATCCCCGTGATGCCGCCGGAGCTGCGCCCGATGGTGCAACTTGATGGCGGACGCTTTGCCACCAGTGACTTAAACGACCTGTACCGACGTGTCATCAACCGCAACAACCGCCTCAAGAAATTGCTGGATCTTGGCGCGCCCGAGATTATCATCAACAACGAGAAGCGCATGTTGCAGGAAGCCGTCGACAAGCTCTTCGACAACCGTCGCGATGATCGCCGTCAGGTTAAGGGCACCTCAGGGCGTCCGCTGAAGTCGCTTTCTCACTCGCTCAACGGTAAGCAGGGACGCTTCCGCCAGAACCTGCTGGGTAAGCGCGTCGACTACTCGGGCC
>JGI20166J26741_10311114_pt1 | contig 32926 bp, 26 predicted proteins | sample TergutCu122P5_FD_26741 | JGI IMG/M metagenome (IMG submission 26741)
TGCCGCGACATCGGGGTGACCGAGGCGACGTACTACCGGTGGCGGAACCTGTACGGCGGGCTGAAAGCAGACGACGCGAAGCGGTTGAAGCGCCTGGAGATGGAGAACGCCACGTTGAAGCGGCTGTTGGCCGAGGCGGAGCTGGAGAAGGCCTGCCTGAAGGAGTTGGCTGAGGGAAACTCTCAGCCCGGGATGCCGCCGCCGGGCTGTGACTCATCTGATCGCGGTGTTCCACGTGTCGGAACGGTTCGCGTGCCGGGTCGTGCGCCTGTGGCCCGCTCCGCGTACCGACGCCAGCCTCGGTACCAAACGACGAACGGTCCCGACGCGTGGCTACGCCGACGGCTGCGCGCCTACGCGAAGCGGCATCCACGATGGGGATACCGGCGGGCCTACCACGATCTGCGGGCGGAGGGCACCTGTGTCAACCACAAGAAGGTCAGCGGCTGTGGCGCGAAGAGGTTTTGAAAGTGCCGATCAGACGGTGCCGGAAACGCTGTGGCACGTTCACCGCCGTGACACCGGTCACGGACGCCCCGAACAAGGTGTGGGCCATCGATTTCCAGTTCGACTCCGACGAGACCGGAGGGAAGATCAAGATCGCGAACCTGGTCGACGAACACACCCGCGAATGCCTTGCCTGCCCAGTGGAACGTCGGACCACCACCCCCGCGCTGACCCGGATGCTCGACCAGGTCGTCGCCTTGCGCGGCTACCAGGCGGTGATCCGAGCCGACAGCGGCCCCGAGTTCACCTCCCAGGCGCTCGCCACCTGGGCCCAGGGGCACGCCGGCCTAATGTTCATTCCACCCGGAACACCTTGGAACAACGGCTACGGCGAGTCGTTGAACTCCCGACTCCGCGACGATTGCCTGAACGTCAACTCATTCCGGAACCTGCGCCACGCCCGCGCCATCATCGCCATCTGGCGGGACGAATACAACACGACGACCCCACTCGGCCCTCGGTCACCTGACCCAGGCCGCCTGCGCCGCTACACTCGAAACAAGACACAACACCGACGAGTCTCACACCTGATGGACCTACTCACGCGGTCACGTCACCACCAGTGACCGTCCGAGAGTCACGTGCTGCTCCGCTGGGATGATAAGACCTGTGGTAGTCCGCTTCGAGCAGCAACTTCCGCCCTCAGCGAACCTACCCAGCACACTTTGCCTACCCTCATTGACATTCCATGCGACTGTGATAGATTCTCTGCAACAGTCAAAGATACGTGGTCGTTCTCATCCGTGTGCACGAATGGACTTCTCGCCTTGTGCCGTTCGACCGAAGTGACCGGGCCTGCACAGGAAAGAGGAGAATTCTTCCATGTCAACCAAGAAATTAGGCGTGTTGATCGCTGGATTCGGCGTTGATGCCTTCGCTGTTGCAGGTGTGGCACCCGCGCGGTTGAACGATGGCTACGGCTCCTTCTGGAACATAGAGGGCACGCAGCAGACATCTGGTCAAGTGGCTGTAGCGGGAGGTGACAGCGGCGGCCCAGTACTTACCGTCGATTACAACAATGGCGCATATACGACCGTTGGCGCTGCTGGAATGATCCAGTTTGGCAGTAATCCCGTTGCTTGTGGCTCAGTCAACATTGCCACGACATGCTTTGCAAGAGTAGATTTCTCTTCCGTGCACACATTCCTGAATGACGTGCCAGGGACGTCACTGGTGGTTTGAGATGACGAAGAAGATAGCATCGGTGAGGCTGGCTCTTGTCGCACTTCACAGTGCCTCTCTCTGGTCGCCTGCGGGCAAATTGGTCATACAGGCACACCTGCGGACTCTCCTGAGGAGGTTGGTAGTTACGCACCCGTGAGTCCCACCCCGAGTGGCACAGGCACCTTCCCTGTGCCACCAGGAAGTCCTTCAGGAACCTATGCCATTCGAGCCGCCACGAACGGCGGGGTAGACATGTCGTGGATTGCCGATGGTGGCGCGGTCGCAACCGTCCAGTTCGGAGGCGATCCGACGCCCGGGACGCTGCTTGTGAACATCAAGCTGGGATCCTGCTTCAACGTGATGCAGACTTTCCAAGTCACGGCGACGAATATGCACCCACTCGGGGCACTCACATACCCGGCGGTTTTGTGCAGTGACTCAACGTTAGGATCCGACAAGACGGACGTGTTCGCAACGATGTTACAATCCGATATTTCGTTCGCACTGAATGGTCCGAGCGAATTGTCCTTATCTGGCTCAGGATTGGTTCTGCAGCTCCAAGCGCAGTAAGAAATGCGAAGAACGGCGAGCTGGAGCCCCTCTGGTTCGCCGTTCTTTGCACTCCCAAATCCGATGCGTCTGGATTTCTTGCGGTTACCGAAGGCCAGTTTCGCACCAGGCGTGGGCACATGGGGCTGACCGGCATACCTGGGGTGTCTGAGTTCACGACACAGGCGACAGGTGATAGGTGACACATGAGTCGAGACATGGGCGACACTTCATGGCATGTTGCAGCATCCAGATGTGGTCCTCAAGATCGTCGCTGGCCAACTCAGTGTCACGCAAGCGGGCGAGCAGTGCCTGTCCCGACAATATCGTCACAAACTGCTGGCCCGCTACCGGGCCGGCGGCCTGGACGCCCTACAGCCCCAATCACGCCGGCCTCACTCGAACAGTGCCGTCACCAGCCCGAACGTGCGCGACCGGATCATCTGGTGGCGCCCACACCTGGCCGGGCAGGGCCTCGATGCCGGCGAAGTCCTGGCCACCAACACCATCAACCCCGACACCAACTACTGGCCCAACACCATGAAACAGCCCGGCCGATGGCCGGGCTGACTGTCGCTCATGTCGCACTCACCTGTCGCCCATGTCGCGACTCATCACAACGGTCGGGGCGAGAGGACTCGAACCTCCGATCTCCTGCTCCCAAAGCAGGCGCGCTAGCCACTGCGCTACGCCCCGGTTCATCGGACGATGTGGGCCCCGCGATTGGTCGGACGCCCACATCGAGCGCATCAATGCTACACGGCACTTGCCGGGGCTGCGCCTGTGGCTTCGTAGGCCGCGATCTGGGCCAGACGGCGGACGTGACGCTCGGCGCCACTGAAGGGCGTGGTGAGAAAGGCCCGCACGAGCACCCAGGCGAACTCAGGGGCCGTGAACCTGGCCCCGAGAGCGATGACGTTCGCGTCGTTGTGCTGGCGAGCCAATGTGGCAAGGTCGAGGTGCGTGACGAGCGCCGCGCGCGCGCCTTTCACCTTGTTGGCGGCCAGTTGCTCGCCGTTCCCGGAGCCGCCGATGACGATGCCCAAGGCCTCGACGCCGCCCGCCTCGTCCGCCAGGACGCCCTGGGCGCAGGCGATGCAGAACCCCGGATAGTCGTCCTCGGCGTCGAAGGTGGCCGCGCCATGGTCAACGACCTCGTAGCCCGCCTCGGTCAGTTGTGTGACCAAGGTCTGCTTCAGTTGGAACCCGGCGTGATCCGACCCCATGTGTACTCGCATGGCTCCATTCTCGCAGCTTCATCGCGCTTACCCGCTATCACAGGGCGGACGGTCCGCCCTCCAGCAGCAACTTGAACGCGTCCTCGTCCAGAATCGGGACGCCCAGGGCCTCGGCCTTCGTGGCCTTCGATCCGGCGTTCTCCCCGACGACGACGAAATCGGTGTTGCGGCTGACCGATCCGGCCGCCTTGCCGCCGGCCGCCACGATGGCCTCATTGGCTTCGTCTCGGGTGAAGCCCACGAGGGTGCCTGTGACGACGACCGTCAGGCCGGCCAGCGGTTGCGCGTCCGCGGGCTTGGCTTCGTCCGCCATCCGGACGCCCGCGGCCGCCCACCGTCGTACGATCTCATCGTGCCAGCCCACCGCGAACCATTCCTTGACCGCCTGGGCGATGACGGCGCCGACGCCGTCGGTCCGAGTCAGATCCTCCACGCTGGCGGCGCGGATGGCGTCCACCGATCCGAAAGTGGACGCCAGGGCCCGGGCCGCGACCGGCCCGACGTGGCGGATGGAAAGCGCGTTCAGCACCCGCCAGAGCGGCTGCGTCCTGGCGGCCGCGATCTCGCGCAGCATCTGGTTCGTGGTCTCCTTGGGCACGCCCGGCGTCCTGGCGTCGCCCTTCGTGAAGAAGAACGGCTCGGGCACCATCGCGCCGTCCTCGCCGTGGGCCCGCCACACGCGAACGTCGGCCAGGCCGTCCGCCGTCAGGTCGAACAGGCCCGCCTCGTTTGGCAGGACGGGAGTCTGGCGGGGTGCGTCAGCCTCGGTGACGTCTGCCGGGCGTCCGGCCTCCGGGTCAGTCAGCGCGACGGCCGCCTCCCACCCGAGGGCCTCGATGTCAAGGGCGCTACGGGCCCCGATCGCGGCCAGGCGCTCGGTCGCCTGGGCCGGGCAGTGCTCGCTGTTCGGGCAGCGAATGTCCTTGTCGCTCTCCTTTTCGGGGCGCAACGCCGCGCCGCAACTGGGACAGGCGGCGGGCATGACGAACTCGCGTGTGGGGCGCCCGGCGCGCAGCTCGACGACGGGACCGACGACCTCCGGGATCACGTCACCCGCCTTGCGCAGCACGACGATGTCGCCGATCAGCACGCCCTTGCGCTTGACCTCTGAAGCGTTGTGCAGCGTGGCCCGGGACACGGTCGATCCCGCCACCAGGACGGGCGTCATCACGGCGAACGGCGTGACACGGCCCGTGCGTCCGACGCCGACCTGGATGTCCAGCAGTTCGGTGTTGACCTCCTCGGGCGGGAACTTGTAGGCGATGGCCCACCGCGGCGCCCGGCTCGTCGTGCCCAGGACGGCCTGCCCGGCCAGCCCGTCGACCTTGACGACGACGCCGTCCAACTCGTGTTCGATGGCCTCATCGTGGCGGTGCCGGCCGACCCAGGCCACGAAGTCGGCGATTTCGGCCGTCGTCTCGACGACCCGGAAATGCGACGAGACGGGCAGCCCCCAGCCCGCCATCAGTCCATACCCATCGGACTGGTTTTCGATCTCGACGCCCTCGACCGCCCCCAGGCCGTGGCAGATCATCGACAGCGGCCGCGACGCCGTGACCCTGGGATCCTTCTGGCGCAACGACCCGGCGGCCGCGTTGCGGGCATTCGCGAACGGCGCCTTGCCGGCCCGGACGAGCGAGGCGTTCAGGCCGTCGAAAGCGCGGACGGGAAAGAAGACCTCGCCGCGCACCTCGACGAGCGGTGGAACGGCACCTGTAAGACGTTGCGGAACCGCCTTGATCGTGCGGACGTTGGGTGTGATGTCCTCGCCGGTTCGCCCGTCGCCCCTCGTCGCGGCCGACATCAGGCGTCCGTCGCGGTAGACCAGGTCGCAGGCCAGGCCGTCGATCTTCAGCTCGCAAAGCCAGCGGTCGACCGTTTGCCCGGCGTCGGTCGCGGAGCGCTGCGTCCGCGCCACCCAATCCATCAACTCCGGCTCGCTGAACACGTTGTCGAGGCTGAGCAGACGGGTCAGGTGCTGGATCGGCGGAAACTCGTTCCGGGCCGCCTGGCCCACGCGTTGGGTCGGCGAATCGGGCGTCCGCAGGCCGGGGTTGGCAGCCTCGAGCGCGATCAGGTCGCGCATCAGCTGGTCGTACTCGGCGTCGGACAGCGTCGGGGCGTCCTGCCCGTAGTACTCGTCCTGGGCCTGCACGATGCGGTCGACGAGATCCTGCCACTGATGTCGCAGGGCCGGCGCCAACTCCTCGGTGGGCGATGTCATACCACCATTGTGGCAGGCCACGCGCTGATATCGTGGTGCCGTGACCGACCTCATCCCACTGCCGCGTCTGACAAGCCTGGACGATGCTGCCAACCCGCTGTGCCAGGGCGTCGTGGCCGTCAGCCGGGCGGCCGCCGCCGAGGCCGTCGGCGACCCCGAGACCGGCCTGGCCGCGGCTGACTTGGTGCTGCTGCTCGCCGAGCCGGCACACGAGGCCGGCTACTGCGCCGTGGCGCTGGAGGCGGGTGAAGTGATCGGATTCGCGACGGTGTTGACGCATGAGCGCGAGATGGCGACCGTGGCCGAGCTGAACGTCGTGACGCATCCGCGGCACCGGGCGCGCGGGATCGGGTCGAGCCTGCTGGCCTGGGCCGAAGGCTTGTCGGCGCGGTTGGGACGCACCACCTTGCAGGGCGCCGTGCCATCGCGTCCCCCGCTGCCCGGCGCCGCCACGGTGACCGCGTCGTCCGGTGGCACCTTTCCCGCCGACGTGCCCGGTTGGCGGTTCGCGGAGGCGCGCGGGTACGCGATCGGCCAGATCGAGGCGCACAACGCGCTGGACTTGCCGGTCCCGGCCGGGGCGCTCGACGACTGGCTGGCACAATGCCGGTCGCAATCGGGCGACTACCGCTGGCACACCTGGCAATCGGTGGTGCCGGATGAGTGGCTCGGCGACTTCGCGGCGCTGCGCACACAGGTGACCTCGGACGCGCCCGTCGGAGACATGGCATGGGAGACCGAAGACTGGAGCGCCGATCGCTTGCGCACCCGCTTCGCCGAATGGCAGCGGGCGGGCCTGGATTCCTTGTACGTGGTGGCCGAGCACGCGGCGACGCAAACGCTGGCCGGCTTCACGCACCTGGTCTGGCGCGAACACCCGGCGCGGACCGCCTTCCAGGGCTACACGTTCGTCCGCGCCGACCACCGCGGCCACCGGCTGGGACTGGGACTCAAGGCGCGGGCGCTGCAGGGGTTGGCGCAGCGCGAGCCGGCGGTGTCCCGCATCTACACCGAGAACGCCGCCGAGAACGCGGCGATGCTCGCGATCAACCGCCGCCTGGGGTTCCGCCTCGCCTCGGTCGCGGCCTGGATCCAGAAGGCGGCGATCTGAGTCCTTCCCCGAGGACGTAGGGTGGAATCCGGCCTGAAGGAGACACCATGAACATCACGCGCGCCGAGGCACAGGAGCGTTCGAGTCACGTCCAGACACACTCGTACGAGGTGGCGATGGACCTGACCGGCGCCGCCGATCCGGCCTTCGTCTCGACGTCGACCGTGCGCTTCACCTCGGATGGGGCGCCCACCTGGATCGACCTGATCGCCGACCAGGTGCTGTCGGCCTCGCTCGACGGCACACCGATGGACGTGGGCGCGTTCACCGACGACCGTCTCCCGCTGGCCCCGGCGGCCGGCGAGCATGTCCTAGTCGTCGAGGCGCGCTGCCGGTACTCGCGCACCGGCGAAGGGCTGCACCGCATGGTCGACCCGGCCGATGGGCGCGTCTACCTTTACAGCCAGTTCGAACCGGCCGACGCCCGCCGGGCGTACGCCTGCTTCGAGCAACCCGACCTCAAGGCGACGTTCCGGCTGACCGTGCAGGCCCCGGCGGACTGGGTCGTCGTGTCCAACGCGGCTGACCCGGTCATCACCCCGGCCGGTGGCGGCATGGCCACGTGGGTCTTCCCCGCCACCCCTCCCCTGTCGACCTACGTGACGGCAGTCGTGGCGGGCGAGTACCACGTCGACCGTGGGACCGTGCGCTCGCGCAAGGGAGAGCTGCCGGCGTCGCTGGTGTGCCGGCAGTCGCTCAAGGACTACCTGGATGTCGAGCACCTGCGCACCACGACCCAACGGGGATTCGACGTCTACGAGGCCGCCTTTTCGATCGACTTCCCATTCGATTCGTACGACCAGTGCTTCGTGCCCGAGTACAACGCGGGCGCCATGGAGAACGCCGGCTGTGTCACCGTCCGCGACGAGTACCTGTGGCGCTCGCGCGTCACCGCCGCCGAGATCGACAGCCGCGACAACGCATTGCTGCACGAGTTGGCCCACATGTGGTTCGGCGATCTCGTGACGATGCGCTGGTGGGACGATCTGTGGCTCAACGAGAGCTTCGCCGAGTGGGCGTCGCACTACTGTCAGGCCCAGATCGCGGAGCGCTTCGGTGGGGTCAACCCGTGGGTGGGGTTCGCGGCCGGACGGAAGGCCTGGGCCTTCGCCCAGGATCAACTGCCGACCACCCATCCGGTGGCCGCCGACATGGTCGATCTCGACGCGGTGCGGCTGAACTTCGACGGCATCACGTACGCCAAGGGAGCGTCCGTGCTGAAGCAGCTCGTCGGGCTCGTGGGCGAGACGGACTTCCTGCGCGGCGTGCACGACTACCTGACCACCCACGCCTATGCCAACGCCAGCTTCGCCGACCTGCTGGGCGCCCTGCACGAGGCGTCCGGGCGCGACCTGACGCGCTTCTCGGCGGACTGGCTGGAGACCGCCGGCGTGAACACGCTGCGGGCGCGCCTCGAGGTGTCCGATGGCTTGATCACGGCGGCGACAATCGTTCAGAGCACGCCGTCCGACCACCCCACGCTGCGGCTGCACCGTCTCGGAATCGGTTGCTTCGATCTAACAGACGGCCGCCTGCGGCGCACAGCCGGCTTCGACATCGACGTCCAAGGCGCCGAGACGAACCTGCCCCAGCTGGTGGGCCGTCGTCGTCCGGATCTGCTGCTGCTGAACGACGGCGACATGACGTTCGCCAAGGTGGTTTTCGACCAGGACTCGCTGCGCACGGCACTGGCCCACGTCGGTGACGTCGAGGACGCGCTGGCCCGCACGTTGATCTTCATGGTGCTGCAGGACACGTGGCGGGACGGCGACCCCGAGCTGCCCTCCGGTGAGTTCATCCGCGCCGTGCTGGCGTCGCTGCCCGCCGAATCGGACATGACCGCCTTGCAGCGCCGCCTGCTGGCCGGACGCCAGGCGGCCACCGAATACTCGGCACCGGGCGTGCGCCCGACAAATCAGGCGGCCTGGGCCGGCGGCCTGGCGCGCCTGCTGGAGGCCGCCGCTCCCGGCGGTGACGCGCAAGTCGCCCTGGCCGACGCCATGATCGAGGCGACCGGCCCAGCCGACGGTGATTTGATCGCCGGGTGGCTCGCCGGCGTCGGCCTGCCGGACGGCCTGCCGATGGAGGCCGATCGTCGGTGGCGCGTGGTCCGCAACCTCGCCCGGCTGGGTCGGCTGGGCGCCGACGAGATCGCCGCCGAGCTGGCCTTGGACGCGACCCAAACCGGCCTGGAGCAGGCGGCCGGCGCCCGGGCGGCCGTGCCGTCCGCGGACGCCAAGGCCGAGGCCTGGGGCCTGGCCACGGCCACCCCAGACGTCCCCAACGAGACGCACCTGCAGGTGTGCGCGAACTTCTGGCAGTTCGGTCAAGAAGACCTGACGAGGCCATATGTGCCGAAGTATTTCGATCTCGCCGAGGCGATCTCGGCCCGATCGGGCATCTGGGCCGATCGTGGCGACGCCGTCGCCGAGACAGCGCTGAACCGACTGTGGCCCACTCCCGTGGCCGATCAGGCCCTCGTCGATGACACCACGGCCTGGCTCAGCGCCCGTCCCGGCCTGGCCGCCCCGGTGGTCAAGATCATGCGCGAGAACCTCGACCGCACGCGCCGCCTGCTGACCGCTCAAGCCAGCTCTCTGGCCGGCCAGACGTCGGCCTGATGTCCTGAAACACCCGACGGCGGACGGCCGGGCTCGGCTAGGCTCGGACTCGTGAATCTGGTGCTGCGTGACGTGACGCTGCCCGACGGCGCCCGGTGCGCCCTGTTCGTCACCGATGCCCGCCTGGCCGATGAACCGTCCCCGGGCGCCCGTGTGATCGACGCGGGCGGCCTGATCGCCCTGCCGGGGCTCGTCGATCCCCACGCGCACCTGCGGGAGCCCGGCGGCGCCGGCGAGACGATCGCCAGCGGCACCGCCGCCGCCGCCCGCGGCGGCTACACCGCCATCGCCGCGATGCCCAACACGACCCCGGCCTGCAACGGTCCGTCCGAGGTGCGCGCCCTGATGCGACTGGCCCGCGAGTCGCGCGCCGGCGCGCGGGTCGTTCCCGTCGGCGCGGTCACGCAAGACCGGGGCGGCAGGCGGCTGGCCGACCTGGCGGGCCTCGGCCGCGCCGGCGTGCGCCTGTTCAGCGACGACGGCGCCGCCGTCGCCACCGCCGATCTGCTGCGCCACGCGCTGGTGACGATCGCGCCGCTCGGCGGCACCGTCAGCGATCACTGCCAAGACCCCCGTCTCGCCGGGCCGAATGCCTGGTGGCCCGACTCCCTGACGCCCGATGGCAGGGCCGCCGACGAGGTGTGGCCGGCCGAAGCCGAAGTCTCGATCGTCAAGCGCGACGTGCAGGTGGCGGCCGAGACCGGGTGCCACGTCCATCTCGCGCACCTGTCGTGCGCGGAATCGGTCGAGGTGGTCCGCTGGGCCAAGTCACATCGCGTGAACGTGACGGCCGAGGTGACGCCGCATCACCTGTACTTCACATCGGACCGCCTGGCCGGTGGCGACACGACCTTCAAGGTCAATCCGCCGCTGCGCACCACCGCCGACCGGGACGCCTTGCGGGACGGCCTGGTGGACGGCACGATCGACATGATTGGCACCGACCACGCCCCGCACCCGGCGGCCGCGAAGGATCGCCCCTGGGCCCAGGCCTCGCCCGGCCTGACGGCGCTCGAGCAGGCGCTCGGCGTCGTAGTCCAGACGCTGGTGGCCCCTGGGCGCATCGGCTGGCCGGACGTGGCCAGGCTGATGTCGACGAATCCGGCCCGGCTGCTGCGGCTGCACAACCAGGGACGCCACCTGACCCCCGGCTCTCCCGCCTCCTTGACCCTGATCGACCCCGGCCGCCGGGCGGCCGTGGCGGCCGGCGACACCGCCAGCCTGGCCGCCAACAATCCATACGTGGGGCTCGAACTGCCCAACCCGGTCGTGCTGACGCTGTGGGCCGGCCGGCCGACCTACTCGGCGCTATAGGTCGTCGCCCGACGCTGGTGCGGTGCCGTCAGGCACCGGCCCGGCATCAGACGAGGCCTTGGCCTGGTTCTTCTTGCCCTGGTTCATGATGTAGCCGATCACGATGATCGCCAGCAGGCCGATCGTGACGTAGTTCGCGACCCGCGCGTACTGCTTCAGGACGTAGACCGCGGGCTCGCCGATCGCGTATCCGAGGCCGAAGTAGGCCATCTGCCAGAGCGCCGACGCGATTGCGTCCAGCAGTATGAAGCGCTTGAGGCTCATGCCGGACGCCCCGGCCAGCACGAACACGACGGCCATGATCGGCAGCGGTATCGGCACATAGGCCAGGAAGATGCCCAGCGCCCCCCACCGGATCGCCCAGCGCTCGGCGCGGGCGTAGTTGCGGGCGGCGCGCTTGGACTGCCCGGCCCAAACCTCGATGATGCCGCGTCCCCACAGCTTGCCGGCCCACCAGTAAACCCAGTCGAACTTGATCGACATGATCAGGCCACCCAGCATGGGCCACCACCACGCCACGTAGTCGCCGACCCGGACGAGCGACCCCAGGCCCGCGATGGCCGCCCGCGAACCGGTCAGCGCCACCAACAGCGGCACGTTGAGACCCATCAGCCACGTGCGCAGGGGCAGCATGGCCAAGCCCCACAGCCCGATCAGGCCGATCCAAGTCAGACAGGCGATGTCGGCCCGGGCCGGCTTGTGCCGCCACGGCAGGCTGGGATCGTCCCACCATTCCTTCTCGACCGACGTGTCGTCCAACCCGGGTTCGTCCGAACGACCGGCCTTGCCGGGCTCGACCTGGCTCATCCGGCGCGCACCCGGCCGGTGACGCCCGCGACGAGCGTCACCAGGGAGTCCTTGGCGGGACCGGCGGGCAGTCCGGACAGCTCTGACTCAGCCTCATCGGCGTATCGTGCGATGACGGTGCGGGCCTCGTCGATCACCGGGTGCGCCCGCAGCGCGGCCACCGTGGCCTTGACGTCCGCATCGCTCATGTTCTTATCGATGGACGCCGCCAGCGTCTTGTCGCTCTGGTCATCGGATCGCCGCAGCAGCAACAGCGGCAGCGTGGCCACCCCTTGCCGCAGATCAGTGCCGGGCCGCTTGCCCGCGCTGTCCGATGTGATGTCCAGCAGATCGTCGTGCAACTGGAAGGCCATGCCCAGAGCCTCGCCGAAGCGGTCGAGGCGCTGCAACATGGGCTCGTCGAGCCCGGCCACCATGCCGCCGAACACGGCGGCGGTGGCGATCAGGGCGGCCGTCTTGTCGGATAGCACGCCCAGATAGTGCCGCATGTCGTCTTCGCCCGGCTGCGCGCCGCGGTACTCCGCGATCTGGCCTTGCACCATGCGGGCGAAGGTGTCCGCCTGGCGGCCCACGTAGGCCGGGCCCAGCGTGGCCACCAGCGACGAGGCCCGGGCGAACAGATAGTCGCCGGTCAATATCGCCACCGAGTTGCCGTAGCGGACATTGGCGCTGTCGACGCCGCGACGCAGCACCGCCTCGTCCATCACATCGTCGTGGTACAGGCTGGCCACGTGCGTCAGCTCCACCACCAGAGCGGCCACGTCGGCACGGTCGTCCAGCGGCCCGTTGCCCAGCTCCGCGGTCAGGGCGACCAGGAGCGGGCGCAGCCGCTTGCCGCCGGCGGCCAGGACATGATGAGCGGTCTCCGTGACGAACGGGCTTTGCGCGACGGCCACGTCCGACAAGCGCTCCTCGACGCGCCGCATCCATTCGGCCAGATCCGGCCGCACGGGCATGCCGACGTCTTGCGCCATGGCATGCCTCCTTTTCAGCGGTGCGATCACCATGCTACCGGAGCAGCTGTCCGGCCAGGCTCGCCAGCTGTGTGAACAGGTTGGGCACCAGCCCAGCCACCAGCGTGGCGGCCGCACAGAACGCGATGAGCGCCGACAACGAGGAACCGACGGGCCCGACCGACGCGACCGGCACGACAACCTCGGTGGTGCCGGCGGGCGCCGGCTCCGCCTCAGCCGACGTCGGATCCGAGTCGTCGGCCACGCCATCGGGAGCGGCCTTCTCGGCCGGTGCCGGCACGGGAGACGGACTGCCGAACCACATGATCAACACGACCCGCATGTAGAAGGCCATGGCGACGAGCGAGAAGACCAGCCCGACGAGCACGAGCCACCACAGCCCGCCCCGCCAGGCGACGACGAAGGCGTCGACCTTGCCGATGAAGCCCGCCGTGGCGGGAATGCCCGCCAGCGAGCAAAGGAACAGCGTCATGGCGGACGCCAGCCACGGATGCGACCGCCCCAGGCCCGACCAAGCGCTCAGGTCGGACGCCTCACCGGCGCCGTCGCGCACGATCAGGACGATCGCGAAGGCCCCCAGCGTCGCCAACCCATAGGCGGTCAGGTAGTACACCAGGGCCGTCATGGACGACAGACCGCCGACGCCGACGACGCCGACGGCGGCCGCGATCGGGGCCAGGACGAAGCCGGCGTGGGCGATTGACGAGTAGGCCAGCAGACGCTTGATGTTCGTCTGCGTCAGGCCGAGGATCGCACCCAGGCCCATGGTCAGCGCGGCCACGATGCCCAACGGCACCATCCAGGTCCACTGCAGCCCGCCGAACGCCACGTACAGCAACCGGGCCATCGCCCCGAAGGACGCCACCTTGGTGCCGACGGCCATGTACGCCGTGACGGGCGTCGGCGCGCCCGTGTAGGTGTCGGGCACCCAGGCGTGGAACGGCACGGCGCCCACCTTGAACAGCAACCCCACCATCAGCAGCACAAGCGCGGCCAGCAGCAGCGGCTGGCGCGTCAGCGACTGCGTGATGGAGGCGTCGATCGCCGCATAGTCGGCGCTCCCCGCGAACCCATAGGTCAGCGCGGCGCCGTAGAGGAAGATGGCGGACGAGAAGGCGCCCAGCAGGAAGTACTTGAGGGCGGCCTCGTGGCTTATCAGGCGACGCCGCCGGGCCAGCGCCGTCAGCAAGTACAGCGGCAATGACAACACCTCGAGCCCGATGAAAGCCGTCAACAGATCGGTGGCCGCCGGGAACAGGAGCATGCCGGTCAAGGCGAACAGCATCAGAGGGAATACCTCGCTGTGCTCGCCGCCCGCCGCCTCGGCCTCGCGCTCGTCGGCCGACCCGGGCATCGAGACGCCCATCGGCGTGAAGGACGACGCCCCGCCGAAGCGTTGTCCCGCCAGGATGATCGAGCCCAGCCCGAAGACCAGCAGCCCAGCCCAACAGAGCAGCGTTGCCGAGTCGACGCTGATGGACGCGAAACCGGCCAGATGCCGGCTGCCGGCGTCGAACCAGTCGACGACGACGCGCGCCAAGGCCACCACGATGATCGCCGCGCTGAACCAGACCTGGAACAGGTAGCGACGCTTCCTGGGCACCAACGCCTCGGCCAGCACGCCAAGCAGGGCGCCGGCGGCCACGATGAGCAGCGGGGCGATAGCCGCGTAATTCATTTCAACGGCCTCCCTCGGGATCGCTCATGCCCTGGGGCATCGACTGCTTCACATTGTCGGCCACCAGGTGCTGGGCCGGACCGGGCAGGATGCCGAACGCCAGCACGCCGGCCAGCAGCAGCCCGATCGCCAGCCGCGACCAGCGCGTGATGTCGCTCACGGGCTCCGCGGGAACCTCCGCCCCGGCGTCGGACGGCGTCCCGGTGAACACCCGCTGATAGGCCCACAGCACGTAGACGCCGGCGGCCAGAACGCCGAGCAGGCCGATCGCCACGATGATGGGGTGACGGGCCCAGGCGCCGACGATGATGGACAGCTCGGCGGCGAAGTTGGCCGTGCCCGGCAGAGCCAGCGTGGCCAGGCCGGACAGCAGGAAGACGCCGGCCAGCACCGGGGCCGGCCGCGCCAGCCCGCCGAAACTGCCGCCGGCCAACGCGTCGCCGCGCCGGCTGACGGTCCAACCGGCGGCGAGTATCAGGGCGGACGCACTGAGCGCGTGAGCCCCGACGTACGTCATCGCGCCGCTCAGCGACGCCGTCGTGAAGGCAAACAGCCCGAGCACCATGAAACCGGCGTGGCTGATCGACGTGAAGGCCGCCAGCCGCATCAGGCTGCGGGAGGCGATGGCGGCCAGCGCGCCGTACACCACCGTGATGACGGCGACGATCACGATGGCCGTGGACGCCCACACCGCGCCCTGCGGTGTGATGCCCAGACAGAAGCGCACCATGCCGTAGAGCCCGATGGCGTCCAGCATGCCGACGAGCAGCACGGACGACGCCGGCTGGGCATGTTCGACAGCGTCCGGCAGCCAGGGGTGCAGCGGCACCAGCGGTGCCTTGACGGCGAACGCGACGAAGAACGCCAGGAACAGCACGCGCTCGGCCTCGGGTGCCAGCGGCAGACCCGCCAGCGCCTCGAACGTCAGCCCGTTGCCCTTGACCATCAGGTAGACGATGCCGCCGAGCAGCACCAGTCCCCCGGCGAGCGAATACAGCAGGAACTTCATGGCGGCCGCCGATCGCCGGGCCTGCCCGCCCGCGGCGATCAGGAAGTACATCGGGAACAGCGTCGCCTCGAAGGCGATCAGGAAGATCAGGACGTCGTCGGCCAGGAACGTGAACAGACCAAGGCCTTCGAGGGCCAGCGCCAGCGGAATGAACCAGCGCCACTCCCCCTCGCTGTCCCGGACGCTCGTGACGCGTGTCAGCATCACGACGACCACGAGCAGCGTCGACACCAAGACCAGCATGGCCGCCAGGCCGTCCAGCCGCAGAGCGTAGCTGGCGCCGATCTGTGGGATCCAAGAATGGATCTCGCCCAGATCCGCGCGCCTGACGGCTGCCCAGATCGCCAACCCGAACGTCACGACCGAGAACACCAGTCCGGCCACCACGCGACCACGGCCGCGGACGAGAGCGGCGACCACAGCGCCCAGCAGCGGCAGCGCGCCCAGAATCGTCAACCAAGGCATGTCAGATCACCTGTCCTGCCACCACAGCGGCCGCCAGCAGCGCGACCACGCCCACCGCCATCATCAGGCCGTAGCTGCGCACCTTGCCGTTCTGCAGGCCCCGCGCCCAGCCGGACAGACCGGTGGCCGCGCGCATCGTGCCCCGGGCACCGCCGTCCACGACGTAGCGGTCGAGCAACCCGACGCCGGCCGCCACCTTCGTGGAACCACGGACGACCACGTCGTTTACGATGTTCGCGCCAAGTTCGGCGTCACCGGCCCGTTGCATCACATTCGCCTCGCTGACCGGCCCGTGCCGGTAGACCAACCAGCCGAGCAGCACTCCGACCGCCAGGGCGCCCACGGCCAAAGCCGTCACCCAGGTGACCGAGATGAGCGAGCCCGGCGCCTCGTGCGGCTCGCCCACCACCGGCGCCAGCCAGGCCGTGATGCGGCCGTTCAGGACGGCGCCGACGACGAGCGAGGCAACCGCCAGAATGGCCATCGGGACGATCATCAGCCCCGGGGCCTCGTGCGGGTGCACGCCGTCCTCCCAGCGCTTTTCGCCGAAGAATGTGAGCAGCACCAGCCGCGTCATGTAGAACGCGGTCACCACCGCGCCCAGCAGCGCCAGCGCGCCGAGCACCGGCGACTTGGCGAAGGCGGCCGTGATGATGTGGTCCTTGCTGTAGTAGCCCGACAGCAGCGGGAAACCGATCAGGGCCAGCGTGCCGCAGGCGAATGTCAGGAACGTCCACGGCATGACCTTGCGCAGGGCGCCGAAGTGAACCATGTCGGTGTCGTCGTCCATGCCGTGCATGACCGAGCCGGCTCCGAGGAAGAGGTTGGCCTTGAAGGCGCCGTGAGTCAGCAGATGGAAGATCGCGAAGGCGGCGCCGGCCGGGCCAAGACCGGCGGCGAGCATCATGTAGCCGATCTGGCTCATCGTGGAGCCGGCCAGCACCTTCTTGATGTCGCGCTTGGCCGTGCCGATCCAGGCACCGATCAGCAGCGTCACGACGCCGACGATGGCCACCGCCCACATCGCCACCTGGCTGACGGAGAAGATCGCTTGGCTGCGCACGACCAGGTAGACGCCCGCCGTCACCATCGTCGCCGCATGGATCAGCGCCGACACCGGCGTCGGGCCCTCCATGGCGTCCAGCAACCACGATTGCAGCGGGAACTGGGCCGACTTGCCGCAGGCCGCCAGCAGCAGCAGACAGCCGATCAGGGCCATCTTCCAGCCACCCGCGGCGGGCAGGTTGTCTTGCAGCGTCAGGAACCCGACGCTGCCGAAGCTGGCGAACAGCAGCGCCATCGCGCTCAGCAGGCCGAGGTCGCCGATGCGGTTCATCAGGAAGGCCTTCTTGGCGGCCAGCGCGGCAGACGGCTTCTGCTGCCAGAACCCGATCAGCAGGTAGGACGCCAAGCCGACGCCCTCCCAGCCGAAGAACAACAGCAGGTAGTTGCCGGCCAGCACCAACAGCAGCATCGATCCGGCGAAAATGTTCAGATACCCGAAGAAGCGACGTCGTCCTGGATCTTTGGCCATGTACGCCACGGCGTAGAGGAAGATCAGCGATCCGACGCCGGTGACGAGCAGCGCGAAGGCCAGGCTGAGGTGGTCGACCTGCAGCACCGCCCCCACCTTGAGGTTGCCGGCCTGGAACCAATTTGTCCAGCCCACCGTGTGGACCGGCTGGCCTGGTGTGCGGACCGCGGACACGAACATGGCTACGGCCAGGCCGAACGGCACCGCCAACCCGGCGACCCCCAGCCAGTGGCCCCAGCGGTCGCCGGCGCGGCCGATCATCAACAGCACGGCGGCCGCGGCGAACGGGATGAACACCAGCAACCAGGCCAGTCCCATGGGTCCCTCCGAAAGATGCATGCCCTCACCGCCTCAGCCAATTGGGCGTGTCGATGCTGGCAGAGTGCATCGATCGCACGATCGTGATGATGATGGCCAGGCCAACGACCACCTCGGCGGCCGCGACGACCATGACGAAGAAGGCCATCACCTGCCCCGTCAGATCACCTCTCGCGTCGGCGAACGTCACGAGCGCCAGGTTGGCGGCGTTCAGCATCAACTCGATCGACATGAAAACGAGCAAGGCGTTGCGACGCGCCAAGAAGCCGGCCACACCGATGGCGAAGAGGACGGCCGACAGGATCAGGTAATAGTTCTGGTCCATCACGCATCACCTCGCTTGGGACGGTGCAGGCCGGCGATGCGATGGCTGCGATCGGCCGGCGCCGGTTCGGGCGCCGGCTCGTCGGCGGGATCCGCCGCTGTTGTCGCCTCGATGGCGGCCGGCGGCGCATCCGGTGGCAGCTCGGCCAGCGGGACGACGGGGCCACCCAGGGCCATGCGGGAACCGGCCAGCCTGTTGTGCAGCGCCTGGGCCGGCGCCTTGAGCGACGGCGATCCGACGACGGCTTGCCCCCGGGCCTCCAGGGCGGCGGGCACGGAGCCGGGCGCGCCCTGGCCGTCCGGCAACAGGGCCGGGAACGTGGCCGCGTTGTGGCGCGCGTAGACGCCGGGAGCCGGTTCGGGCGCCAGGGGCGCCCCGTCGGTGGCGTAGGCGCGCAGCCGGCGCTCGACCCGCTCGCGCTGGCGCTCCTTCGGCGTGTGGCGTTCGGCGTGGGCCAACACCATCGCCGCCAGGGCAGCCGTGATCACCAGGGCCGACGCCGCCTCGAAAGCCACGGCAAATCGTCCGAAGATGACCTGGGCCACCGCCTGCGCATTCCCGCCGGCCGCCGTGTTGACCGAACCCAGACCGGTCGAACCGCCGACGATGGCATGCATGACGGTGAACCCCAACAGGCCGGCGATTCCCAACGCCATGGCGATGGCGGCTCCCCGCTGGCCTCTGATCGTCTCGCCCATCTGATCGGCGGTGTCGACGCCGATCAGCATCATCGTGAACAGGAACAGCATCATGACCGACCCCGTGTAGACGATGAGTTGCGCCACGAACAGGAAGGGGGCGTTCAGGCTGGCGTACAGCACGCCCAACGCGACCATGACGCCGGCCAGGCACAGGGCCGAGTGGACGACCTTGCGCGCCAGCACCATGCCGAGTGCCAACGCCACCATGATCGGGGCGCAGATCCAGAACGTGACGGACACGGCGGCCAGGAGCGGAATCATGACTCACCCCCAGCCGGGACGCGGCTGTCGACATCGCCCTCGGTGGGCAGCCCCGTGTAGTAGTCGTCTTCGCTGCCCAGCAGCCGCTCGTGCGGCGGGGCGGTCATGCCCGGGGTCAGCGGTGCCAGCAGCTCGTCCTTCGTGTAGATCAGCGACGCCCGGCTGCGGTCGGCCAGCTTGAACTCGTTCGTCATGGTCAGCGCCCGCGTCGGACACGCCTCGATGCAGAGCCCGCAGAACACGCACCGCAGGTAGTTGATCTGGTACACCCGGCCGTACCGCTCCCCGGGCGAGTAGCGCTCGTCGCCGGTGTTGGCGCCGGCCTCGACGTATATCGCGTCCGCCGGGCACGCCCAGGCGCACAGCTCACAGCCCACGCACTTCTCGAGCCCGTCGGGCCACCGGTTCAGTTGATGACGGCCGTGGAAGCGCGGCGCCGTCACCTTTTCCGCGCCCTTCTTGTGGGGATAGCCCTGCGTGAAGGTGGGGCGGAACATCGTTTTCAGGGTGATCCAGAAGCCAGACCAGGCGGCCATCACGCCACCTCCTCGTCGTCGGCGGCCAGCCGCCGCGCGCCTTGCTGGCCCTCGAGACCGATGGTGGCCGGCACGAGGCCCGCCAGCTCGGGCAGTTGGGTGCCGGGTTTCGGCGGCACCGGATAGCCACCGGCGTACGGATCGAAGGCCTGGCCGGCGCCCGTCTGGGTTCGCCCGTGCACGGTCTCGGCAGCCGACTGGCGTTCCGCCAGCCACACCGCCACGACGATGACGCCCGCCACCAGCACGGCGGTGCCGATCAACCAATACATCGGCACATCGCCGGCCAGAGCCTTGTGGTAGATCGCGACCAGGAGTATCCAGCCCAGGTTGGCCGGGATCAGCACCTTCCAGCCGAGCGACATGAAGTGGTCGTAGCGGAAGCGCGGCAGGGCGGCGCGCGCCCACACCACGATGAAGATCAGTATCTGAACCTTGATCAGGAACCAGATGATCGTGAACCAGCCGTGATCGAGGGCTCCGCCCCACAACTGGTTGAACGGCCAGGGCGCCCGGTAGCCGCCCAGGAACAATGTGGTGGCGACGGCCGACACGGTGGCGACGTTGATGTATTCGGCCAGGAAGTAGATCGCGTAGCGGAACCCCGAATAGTCGGTGATGTGGCCGCTCAGCAGCTCAGACTCGCATTCGGCCAGGTCGAAAGGCAGGCGGTTGGTTTCGCCGAACATCGATATCACATACGTGATGAAGCTGGGCAGCAGGATCAGGCCGTACCAGCCGGGCAGCGGTATGGCCATGTGCCCGAAGTGCATCGTCAGGGCCTGAGCGCCCACGACATCGTTCATCGACAGCGACCCCGCGTACATGGCCACGGCCACGATCGCAAGACCCATCGCGATCTCATAGCTGATCAGCTGGGCGGTGGCGCGCATCGACCCGAACAGGGAGTATGTCCCGGAACTGGACCAGCCGGCCAGCACCAGACCGTAGACGCCCAGGCCGGCCATGGCCATGACGAAGATCACGGACACCGGAAAATCGGCGATCTGCAGGCGCGTGGCGTGCCCGAAAATCCTGACGTCGCCACCCAGCGGGATCACCGTCCACATCGTGAACGCGGCCACGGCCGTCAGATACGGGGCGAGGTTGAACACGACGCCGTCGGTCTTGGCCGGCCGGAAGTCCTCCTTGAAGAGCAGCTTGACGCCGTCGCCCATCGCCTGGCCGAGTCCGAGCGGGCCGTTCATGACCGGGCCCAGGCGGTTCTGCATCTTGCCGAGCACGCGCCGTTCGAACCACACGTTGAAGATCGTCCATGTCAGCAGGCCGACGAAGACCACGACAATCTTGATGACAGACAGCCACCAGGGATCATTCATGGCGCACCTCCTTGCGCATCCGGCTGTGCGACGCACCCGACGCCACGGGCCGCAGGGCGACGCCGGTGCCGGTCGGCCAAGGGGCATCGGCCAGGCAGACGACACCGGGCGCGACGGCGGAATCGGCCACCAGCGGCGCCGACACCTCCACGCCGTCCGGCCCCGTCAGCACGACTTCGGTGCTGATGCCAAGCCCGGCGTCCTTGACGACGTCGAGGCCGGCGGACGCGACGGCGGGACGCGGCGACAGGACCTGAGATCCGTCGAGGCACCGCGACCCGGCCAGCAGCGACCGCCACGTCACCAGGACCGATTGATGGGCCGGTGCCTGCATCGGCGCCGGCGGTTGCCGGGGTGACGACGGCACCTGCGCGGTCAGGCGATCCCAACAACCGATCACCTGCGCCATGATCCGGCGCGTCTCGTCCAGCGTGTCCATCCCGAGGTCGCCGCCCAGGCGGCGGGCCAGCTCGGCCAGCACTCGGCGGTCCGTCATCGGCTGCGGCGGCAGGGCTGGCACGACGGCCCGCTGTTGCCGGGTCCAGCTCATGAAGGTGCCGGCCTGCTGCGATAGCAAGGCGACGGGCAGCACCACCGAGGCCATGTCCGTGACCGCGCTGCGCCTCTGCTCGAGGCTGATGACGAACGGCGCGTTGGCCAGCGCCTGCCGGGCCGTGGCCGGGTCGTCGAGGTCGTCGATGTCGACTCCGCCGATCAGCAGACCCATCTCGCCGCGGGCGGCGGCGGTCCAGATCTCGGGCCCGGTCAGTCCGGAGGCCTTGGGCAGCGCCTCGACGCCCCATGCCTCGGCCAACTCACGGCGATCGGCCTCGTCGGTGCCGCCCCAACCGGGCAGGCAGCCCATCACGGTGGCGCCGATCTCGCCGGCGCGCCGCGGCACCCAGGCCAGACGGACGTCATGCTCGGCCGCGACCTTTTCGATGGCGGTCAGCAGGCCGGGCACCTGGGAGGCGCGCTCGCCGACCAGCACGACAGTCGACGCGTCCAGCGTGAGGCCGGCCAGCGACCGGGCCTCGCCGCCCGGGGCCGTCGCCACCAGACGCGCACCGAGCTTGTGCGAGCCGTAGGACTGGAACGGCGCCAGCGTGGTGACGGCGGTGCCGCCGCGCCGCGTCGCCTTGCGCAGCCGGAGGTAGATCATCGGGCATTCGTCCTCGGGCTCGAGGGCGATGAGCACGACGTGGCGGGCGCTCTCGAGATCGTCGTAGCCGACGGAGCGGCCGCCCCGGTTCAACCGGTTGAGGAAGGCTGCCTCCTCGACGCTGGTGCCGGTGCCGCGACGACCCATCACGGATCTGGCACGGGCATCCACCGAGTCGGTCCCCAGCACCAGCCGCGCGAAGCGGGCGTACGCCAGCGCGTTCTCCATGGTCAGACGCCCACCGGGCAGCACACCGACGGCGCCGGTCGCCCCGGCGAGTTCACCGGCTGCGGCGCTCAAGGCCTCCTGCCACGACGCGGCCACCAGTTCGCCGTCCCGCCGGATCAGCGGCGTGGTCAGCTGATCGGGCACGTGGAAACCGAAACGCCCCTTGTCGCAGTTCCATTCTTCGTTGACCGACGGGTCCGTGGCGGCCAGGCGCCGTGTGATCTCGCCGTGGCGCTGGTCGACGCGCAAGGCGCACCCGGCGGCGCAGTTCTCACACGTCGTCGTGGTCGACACCAGATCGAACGGACGGGCCTGGAACCGGTAGTCGGACGACGTCAGCGCGCCGACCGGGCATATCTGGGCAAGGTTGCCGGTGAAGTAACTGATCTGGTCGGCGTCGGCACCGCGGCCGATCTGGGACGCGGCCCCGCGCTCGACCAGCGACAACAAGGAGTCGCCGCTGATCTGATCGCCGAAGCGCGTGCACCTCTGGCACAGCACGCAGCGCTCGCGGTCGAGCAGCAGCAACTCGTTCAGGGCGACCGGCTTGGGGAACGTGCGCTTGACGCCCTCGTAGCGCGATTCGCCGCGTCCGTCCGCCATCGCCTGGTTCTGCAGCGGACACTCGCCGCCCTTGTCGCACATCGGGCAATCGAGCGGGTGATTGATCAGCAGGAACTCGAGCATGCCCTGCTGGGCGGCCTGGGCGACCGGCGATGTGGCCCCCGTGCGGACGACCATGCCGTCGGCGGCGTCCAGCGCGCAGGCCGGCTGCGGCTTCATGCCGCGTCCGTTGCCCGCATCGGGCACCTCGACCATGCACTGGCGGCAGGCCGCCACCGGGTCGAGCAGCGGATGGTCGCAGAAGCGCGGAATCGCGATCCCGACCGACTCCGCGGCCCGGATCACCTTCGTGCCTTTGGGGACGGCCACCGCGACGTCGTCTATGTGCAGCGTGACCTCGCTCATGCCGCACCTCGCTTCGACGAGGGCGCGTGCGTCCTCACGAGGGGCGCCGCCGGGGCCCCGTCGGCCCACAGCGTCGAGCGTCCGTAGGGGAACAGCTCCCAGGCCGGTGTGTGGTAGCCGGCCTCGAACTCGTCCCGGAAATGTTTGATGGCGCTGGTCACGCAGGCGACCGCGCCGTCGGCCAAGGTGCAGAACGACAGCCCCGATATCTGGCCGCAGATGCTCTCCAGCTTCTCGACGTCGCCGGGTTGCCCCTGACCAGCCTCGAGCCGGGCCAGCACCTGCACGAGCCAATAGTTGCCCTCGCGGCACGGCGTGCACTTGCCGCACGACTCGTGCTGATAGAACTGCGCCCAGCGCAGCGTGGTGCGCACCACCGACGTGGTCTCGTCGAACATCTGCAGGGCCTTGGTGCCCAAGATCGAGCCGGCCGCCGACACCGACTCGTAGTCGAGCGGCGTGTCGAGATCGTCCGGCGTGAAGATCGGCGTCGACGAGCCGCCGGGCGTGAAGAACTTCAGATGATGCCCGGCTCTCACGCCGCCCGCCAGGTCCAGCAGCGTCCGCGTCGTCGTGCCGAGCGGGGCCTCGTACTGACCTGGATGCGTGACGTGTCCGGACAGCGAATACAGCATGGCGCCCTTGGACTTCTCCGTGCCCATGCCGGCGTACCACTCGGCCCCGTTGACCAGAATCGCCGGGACGGACGCGATCGATTCCGCGTTGTTCACGACGGTCGGACTGGCGTACAGGCCGGCCACGGCCGGGAACGGCGGCCGCAGGCGCGGCTGGCCGCGCCGGCCCTCGAGCGAGTCGAGCAGGGCCGTTTCCTCACCGCAGATGTAGGCGCCGGCGCCCGCGTGCACGATGATGTCGCAGTCGAACTTCGAGCCCAGGATGCCCTTGCCGAGCAAACCGTGCTCGTAGGCCTCGGCGACGGCACCGCGCAGACGCCGTATGACGTGCGCGACCTCGCCGCGCACGTACAGAAAGGCTCGATGGGCGCCGACGGCGTAACACGCGATGATCGCGCCCTCGACCACCAGGTGGGGCGACGCCATGAGCAGCGGCATGTCCTTGCATGTGCCGGGCTCGGACTCGTCGCAGTTGACCACGAGGTACTTGGGGTTCGGGTTGTCCTGCGGGATGAAGCTCCACTTCGTGCCGGTCGGGAAGCCGGCGCCGCCGCGCCCGCGCAGCCCGGAATCGATGACCGTCTTCATGACGTCCGCCGGCGGCATGGCCAGGGCCCGCTTCAGGCCCTCGTAGCCGCCGTGCCCGGCGTACGTGGTCAGCTTCCACGAGTTGGGCGAATCCCAGGTCTGGCTGAGAATCGGCGTCAGCGGCGCGGCGCCGAGCGGGGTGATCGCGGCGTTCACGCCTTCGCCCCCTTCGCCTTCGGCGCCTGCCAGCGATTCGCCCGCGCGACGGCGAGCCCGGCCAGCGAGGCGGGGCCCGCCGACGGGCCCTCGTCCGCCAGGCCGTCGTCGAAGCCGGCCAGCATGCGCTCGTTGGCCCGCCAGCCCGGCAACACCGGGCCGCGCGACGAGCGAACCTCGCGGCCGGCCGCCAGGTCGTCGATCACACCGACGGCCTTGGCCGGCGTCATGTTGTCCATGAACTCCCAGTCGACCATCACGACCGGCGCGTAGTCGCAGGCCGCATTGCATTCGACGCCCTCGAGCGAGAACTTGCCGTCCGGCGTCGCCTCGCCCTCGGTGATGCCCAGGCGCTTCTCGACGGCCTCCATGATCTCGTCCCCGCCCATGACGGCGCACAGCGCCGTGCGGCAGACGCCGATGTGGTGCTCGCCGCCACGCTGACGGCGGAACTGGGTGTAGAACGTGGCCACCCCGATGACCTGCGACTCCGGCACCCGCAGGATGTCGGCACAGGCCCGCACCCCCGCGGGGCTGATGCGACCGTCAACGGACTGCACCAGATGCAGCATCGGGATCAGCGCGGATCGGGCCTGGGGGTAGCGTCCGGCCAACTCGCGCAGCTCGGCCAGCGTCGTGGAATCGATGGCGGTGGACTCGTCGTCCCAGTCGATCCCGCCGCTGTCGGCGAAGTCGTGGCGGAGCGATTCGCTCATCGGTCGACACCCCCCATGACCGTGTCCAGACTGCCCAGGGCGACGACGGCGTCCGACAGCATGCCACCCTCGCAGACCATCGGCACGGCCTGCAGGTGGTTGAATCCGGGATCGCGCAGGTGGACGCGATACGGCCTGGTGCCACCGTCGGAGACGACGTGAACGCCGAGTTCGCCGCCCGGTGCCTCTATCGCCTGGTAGACCTGGCCGGGTGGCACCGAGAAGCCCTGCGTCGAGCGCTTGAAGTGGTGGATCAGACCCTCCATCGACTCGCCCATGATGTGCCTCACGTGCCCCAACGAGTTGCCCTGGCCGTCGGCGGCCACCGTCAGATCCGACGCCGGGGCCAGCCTCGCGTCCTCGATGTGGTACGGCTGTCCCGCCGTGGCTTCCAGCTTGACGACGCACTGCTCGAGGATCTTGAGGGACTCCTCCATCTCGTTGAGCCTGATCACCCAGCGGGCGTACGAATCGCACGTGTCGGCGGTGCAGACGTCGAAGTCGTATTCTTCGTAGCCACAATACGGTTGCGTCTTGCGCAGATCCCACGGGTAGCCGGCCCCGCGCAGGATCGGCCCCGACATGCCGAGGCTCATGCACGCCGTGAGATCGAGATAGCCGACCCCCTGCAGACGCGCCTTGAAGATCGGGTTCTCCAGTGTGAACTCGCCGATCTCGGGCAAGTTGCGCCGCAGCAGCTGAATGAGTTCGCGCAACCGGTCGATCCCGTTGACGGGCAGATCGACGGCCACGCCGCCGGGCCGGATGTAGGCGTTGTTCATGCGCAGACCGGTCACGGCCTCGGTGAACTCGAGCACCCGCTCGCGTTCCCTCAGGCACACCTCCTGCACGGACGTCGCGCCGAGCTCCAGTCCGCAGGCGCCGACGGCGGTGAGGTGCGAGGCGATGCGGTTGATTTCCATCATCATGACGCGCAACTGGTTGGCGCGCGGCGGCATGTCGGCCGTGATGCCGAGCAGTTTGTCGACGGCCAGCGAATAGCAGGCCTCGTTGGAGATTCCGGCCACGTAGTTGGCACGCGTCACGAACACGCTGCCCTGCGTCCAGGACCGGAATTCCATGGTCTTTTCGATGCCCGTGTGCAGGAAGCCGATGCCGGGACGCGCGCTGACGACCGTCTCGCCGTCCAGTTCGAGGACCAGACGCAACACGCCATGCGTCGAAGGGTGCTGGGGGCCCATATTGACGACGATGGTGTCGGCGGCCTTCTCCCGTTGGGCGGCGACGATCTCATCCCAATCGGCCCCGCCGGCCACGAACTCGTCGGGGCTCCCGTAGGTCGCTTCATCGGTCAAGGGGCTGCTCATCGCGCGTAGCTCCTCCGCTGGTCGGCCGGCGCGGTGCGGGCACCCTTGAACTGCACGTCGATGCCGCCCAGCGGGTAGTCCTTCCGCTGCGGCCACCCGACCCAGTCGTCCGGCATCAGGATGCGCGTCAGGCCGGGGTGCCCGTCGAAGACGATGCCGAACATGTCGTACGTCTCGCGCTCGTGCCAATCGGCCATCGGCCAGACGCGGGTGACGCTGGGAACGTGGGGATCGGCCTCGGGAACGGCCACCTCGAGCCGCACGCGGCGATTGTGCGTGATGCTGAGCAGGTGATAGACGGCGTGCAGTTCCGCGCCGGTTTGAGCCGGGTAATGCACGCCCGACACCGACGAGCAGACCTCGAACCGCAAGTACGGATCGTCGCGCAGCAGACCGGCCAGGGCCAGCAGGGACTCCCGCCGGATGCGGAGCGTCAGCTCGTCGCGGTCGACGAATCGGGCCTCGACGGCCCCGGGCAGCTTGGCGCCGATGGCCTGATCGACCATGCCGTGCCAACCCGCCAGCGGCGGTGCCGTCACACCGGGCATGTCGTATTGCCTTGTCAGATCCCCGAATCCTGAGACGTCGGGGCTCGAGTTGCCCCAAAGCCCGCGTTGGCGGTCGATGACGGTGGCGACACCCGGCACAACCTTGGCCGGCGGCCCGCCGGCGGGGTGGTTCGTCACGGGCTCAGACATCGCTCACCGCCTTGGCGGCCAGGCCGGTCGCGGGGTCGAGTTCGAGCAACGAGGGGGCGGCCAGCTTGTCCTTCTCGACGCTGATGCGGTGGGCCACGTCGTCGGCGCCGATCGGCGCATGGAACACCTCGTGTTCCTTCAGCTTGAAGACGGCGTCGATCAACTGATCGGGCCGCGGCGGGCAGCCCGGTACGTACATGTCGACGGGCACGACGTGATCGACACCCTGCACGATCGCGTAATTGTTGAAGATGCCGCCCGACGACGAGCAGGCGCCCATCGCGATGACCCACTTCGGGCTGGGCATCTGGTCATACAGGCGCCGCACTAAGGGCGCCATCTTGTGGCTGAGGCGCCCGGACACGATCATCAGGTCGGCCTGGCGCGGTGAGGCGCGGAAGACCTCCTGGCCCCAGCGTCCGGCGTCGGCCCGCGGCCCGCCGTAGGAGATCATCTCGATGGCGCAGCAGGCCAAACCCATGGTCAGCGGCCAGAATGACGTGCGCCGCGTCCAGCCGGCGACCTGCTCGACGGTCGTCAGCAGCAGCCCCGGCGGGATGCGCTCCTCGATACCCACGCGCGCCTCTCAGTCCCACTCCAGGCCGCCACGGCGCAACACGTAGATGTAGGCGACGAAGACGGTGACGATGAAGGCGACCATGGCCACGACCGCGAAGACACCCAGGCGGTCGAAGCTGACGGCCCACGGGTACAAGAAGACGATCTCGATGTCGAAGATGATGAACAGCATGGCGGTGATGTAGTACTTGACCGAGAACCGGCCACCGCCGGCCGGAGCCGGGGTCGGGTCGATGCCGCACTCGTAGGAGTCTTCCTTGGTGAGGTTGCGGCGGCGCGGTCCGAGATGGATGCTGAGCGCTACCGCCGCCACGACGAACACGGTTGCCAAGGCCGCCATGCCCACGATCGGAAGATAAGGGCTCACAGGCGCATCTCCTTCGGCGGGCTGAACGGACTGACGACGAGTTTACCCCACCGCCCATGGGCGCCAAACCGGTCAAGCGGACGGCAACAGGCGCAGCAGCGAGCGCATCACACGATCGTCCAATGGCCCCCCCACTGCGGCAATCAGGTTAGACATCAACTTGTTCACCGGGCGCATCACCCAGCGCCGCGGCAGTCCGAAGCGCAGACAAGCGGACAGGGCCGCGGGATGGCCCATGAGCCGGGCAAACAGGTTGCCCGCCGCGAAGTAGCGCCCCAGTTCGGCCTTCACGCGATGGTGATAGCCCTGCAAGCGTGCCTCGGCCGCGGACGTGCCGAAGCCTTGGGAGTGGGCCGCCACGACCGCCTCGCCGGCCCACCGTCCCGAATCCAGGCCATAGCCGACGCCCTCGCCGTCGAACGGGCTGACCAGGCCGGCCGCATCGCCGACGGCCAACACGCCGCGCCGGTACAAGACCCGACGGTCGATGCCCATCGGCAGGGCCGCCCCCATGATGGGGGACGCGCCGGCGGGGGCAGCCTCGTCCCAGCGCAGGTTCCAACCGGCCGGCAGGGTGTCCAGGAAGGCCCGCAGAGTCGCCTTGTAGTCGGTCCGCCGAAAGCCCGGGCCGGTCGATAGCTGGCCGACGCCGACGTTGTACCGCCCGTCCCCCAGCGGAAACACCCAGCCGTATCCCGCCATTCTCGCGCCGTCCGGGCCGCGCAGCGCCAGCCACGAGTGCAGCCACGGCTCGGGCGAATCCGATGTCAGCAGACCGGGGGCACCCGTTGCGTAGCCGCGCACGGCCACCCCCATCGGACGTCCCGCCAGGCGGGGCATGCCCGCCGCGTCCGCCAGTCTGGACGAGGCGCCGGCGGCGTCGATCACGACCGGCGCGTGCCACGCCGAGCCATGGGCCAGCGCCACCCCGACGGCGCGTCCCGCCTCGGTCAGCAGTCCAGTCACGGTGCTGCCGAGACTCACCCGGGCCCCGGCGCCGGTCGCCGCCTCGAGCAAGAAGGCGTCCAGCTCGTCACGCGGCACCGTGTAGGCGGTGGTGGGCCGGCCCGATGTGGCCGGCCAATCGAACAGGTAGGGTGCGTCGCGCTCGCCGTAAACGGCCATGCCGCGGGCCGGGTGCCAGCCGGGGCCCGGGGTCAGGCCCAGCGCCTCCAGCGCGGCCACCGCCCGCGGCGTCAGCGCGTCGCCGCAGACCTTGTGACGCGGGAACGCCGACGCCTTGTCCAGCAGGACGACGTCGAGTCCGGCGCGAGCGGCGGTCAGCGCCGCCGCACAGCCCGACGGGCCCGCCCCCACAACGATGAGATCAGCCGTATGCACGCCATCGATCATGCCCGCAGCCGGCCCGATCCTCAATCACGCAGCGCTATGGCTTGGTCCGGCACGCCTGACCGTTGTTGCCACAGATGGCGTGGATGGTTATCGGATCGCCCGGGATCACTTTGACACCGGTCGGATCGGTGGCCGACGGTGTCAGCGTCAAGGTCGCTGGATAGGCACTGACCTGGAAGGTCAATTGTGGGCAGATCCAATGCCCGGTGGCGTCTGTCACCGCTGAGCACACCGGGAAGCCGTTCTGGTCCACGATCGTGACCGTCCATCCGGCCGGGGCCGTGCCGCTGAAAGTCGGATTGGACGACACGTCGATGGTGGAACCGTCGACGGGGCTGACGAACTTCGGCGGCACAGGTGTAGGCGGCGTCGATGTGTCGGTCAGGCTGATGGTGATCGGATCGCCCGGGATCACTTTGACACCGGTCGGATCGGTAGCCGACGGTTTCAGCGTCAAGGTCGCCGGATAGGCACTGACCTGGAAGACCAATTGTGGGCAGGTCCACTGCCCCGTGGCGTCCGCCACCGCTGAGCACACCGTGGAGCCGTTCTGGTCCACGATCGTGACCGTCCATCCGGCCGGGGCCGTGCCGCTGAAAGTCGGATTGGACGACACGTCGATGGTGGAACCGTTGACGGCGCCGGCGAACTTCGGCGGCGCAGGTGTGGGCGGCGTCGTCGATGTATCGGACGTGCTGGTCGGCGTTTGCGTCGGAGTCTGTGTCGGAGTCTGCGTTGGCGTCTGCGTCGGAGTCGCCGTCGGCGTCTGCGTCGGAGTCGCCGTAGGCGTTTGCGTCGGCGTCTGAGTCGGAGTCTCGGTCGGCGCTGACGGCTGGGGTGCAGGTGGCTGAGGCGCCGGCGGCTGCGGTGCGGGCGACGGCTTGCTCGTGGTCCTGGTCGACCGGGTCGCGGTCGTCGACGGAGTCGCCGTGGTCGGTGCCGTCGGCGTGGCCGTCGGGCTGGCGGTCGAACTCGACGCCGTGGTGGTCGGCCCCACCGTGTTGGCGTTCACCGGCGGCTGGTGCGTGGTGCTCGTGGTGCCTGGCACCGATGGCGCCGAGGCCGACGGCGCGGGGGGCGGGACGGGACTGCCACTGCCACCGACGGCCGTCGAGATGCCCCAGGCCCCCAGGCCGAGGCCGGCGGCCACGGCCACCCCGATGGCCCAGGCGACGACGGCATTGGTGGTCGCGGTGGTGGCCACAGCGGCCGAGGCGCCGCCGACCGCCGCCGTGGATCCCGACGCCGCCGTGGATCCCGACGTTGCCGACGACTCGGCTCCGGACGGCGAAGCACCACCGGCACCACCCGATCCGCCGCCGACGACCGTCGCCGGCATCGCTGGTGGCGAAACCACTGTGGCGGCTGACGCCCAGGCGACGCCTTCCGTCGTCGCAGCCAAAGTCGTCAATCCAGCCACACCGCCCAACAAGGAGTGGGCCAGGACACGCGTGCGTGCCGGATCCTCCTCCGGCTCCTTGACCGGTTCAACTGCACCCATGTCCCGTTCCTCCCCAGTCATCCGGACATACTGCTTGCGAAATGATTCGCGCGCCCTCATCGTCAACACCGAGACGTGTCGGGCGTCCAACCCCATCTGCCGGCCGATCTCGGCCGGCTTGGCTCCCTCGACCGCGCTGAGCCAGAGCACAGAGCGGTACCGCTCGTTGAGGGAGTAGAAACACCTGGCAACCGTGTCCATGTCATGGGTCGGTTGCTCGACGACGCTGAGCCGGATCGACTCATCGAAGTCGCCCGTGAGTTGCTCACGCGAGATCCCGCGGTCAGCGGCCACGGTGCGGATCGTCGCATAGAGGTATGCACGGAAGTTGAGGGACGGGCCCCGCCCGCGTTTGATCGTGCGCCAGACCTTGGTGTAGGCCTCGGTGACGATGTCGTCGGCGTCGCAGGCCCGGCCGCCGGCCTGAGCCTTGGCATAGTTGAACGCGGACGCGTAGTAGCGCGTCCACAGCACTTCGAACGCATCGTCGACTCCCCCTCTGACCTTTTCAATCAGCGCGGTGTCGTCAAGCGGTGCCAAATCCTGCAACAGACCGGTCCCCTGTTCATACCTTGTCAGGCATTCCTTGACGACGAGTTTAGTTCAATTCCCCCTCATGATGGAACTGAAGGGATGTGACGAGCAGTAACACTGTCGCCACATCCCTTCGGTCCTCTCCGGCACTGGTGCAATCGAGGCGTCCCTTCCCGGTTGCACCTAAGGCAGATCACTCCATTTCTGCCCAGCCTCTTCCGACACCTGTAAGACGGTCGGCGCCCATGTTTCATAACACCAGGCCGCAAGAAATCCTGAAAATCTTGTCAACGCAGCGTGGCCAGGAACTCGCCCAGGCGCTCGATGGCGTCCCGCAAGACGTCCTCCTCCGGCAGCGCGACGAGCCGGAAATGGTCGGGACTAGGCCAGTTGAAGCCCCGCCCATGGCTGACGAGTATCTTCTGCGACTTCAGCAGCGCCAGCGCCCACGCCTCGTCGTCTTCGATCGCGTAGACGTCGGGGTCGAGCCGAGGGAACAGGTACAGCGCTCCCCTGGCGGGCACGCACGTGACGCCTGGGATCTGCGACAGAAGCTCGTGGGACAGCTTCAACTGGTCGTGGAAGCGGCCGCCGGGACGGCACAGGGCATCGACCGATTGGTGACCGCCCACGGCCGTCTGGATCGCGTGTTGGGCCGGCACATTGGCGCACATGCGCATGTTCGCTAACAGCGTAAGGCCCTCGAGCAGGCCCGTGGCGTTGTCCAGTGGTCCGGTCGCGATGACCCAGCCCGCCCGGAAGCCGCACAGGCGGTAGGCCTTCGAGAGGCCACCGAACGTCAGGCACAAGACGTCGGATCCGGCGAGCGTGGCGGCGTGCACGTGAGTGCCCTCGAAGATGATCTTCTCGTAGATCTCGTCGGACAGGACGATCAGGTCGTGCCGGCGCGCCAGGTCGATGATCGCGCGCAGCGTGCTCTCGGAGTAGACGGCCCCGGTCGGGTTGTTCGGGTTGATCAACACGATGGCGCGCGTCTGCGGGGTGATCTTGGCGGCGATGTCGGCCACGGACGGGTTCCAGTCGTCGTCCTCGTCGCACAGGTAGTGCACCGCTGTGGCGCCGGACAGGGTCGCCTGGGCCGTCCACAGCGGATAGTCGGGCGCCGGGATCAGGATCTCGTCACCCGGGTTCAGCAGGCAGCTCAACACCATGGCGATCAGTTCCGAGACGCCGTTGCCCAGCCACACCTGGTCGACGTCGATGTCGATGCCCTCGGTCTGGTAGAAGTTGGCGACGGCCGTGCGAGCGCTGTAGACACCGCGCGAGTCGGAGTAGCCCTCGGAGTCCGGCAGGTGGGCGATGACGGAGCGCAGGATCGACTCCGGCGCCTCGAAGCCGAACGGGGCCAGATTGCCGATGTTGAGCTTCAGGATGCGCTCCCCCGCGGCCTCCATGCGCTGAGCCTCGACCATGTT
>JGI20166J26741_10322225_pt1 | contig 32782 bp, 33 predicted proteins | sample TergutCu122P5_FD_26741 | JGI IMG/M metagenome (IMG submission 26741)
GAAGAGGGAGTACTATCATGACTTGACACTATTCCTCATCCTAAGTTTAATAAAAACTGTTGCCATCCCATTACCGTGGCTTTGGATCCGAAATATAAGGCTGTCGGCTTTGACATGGATGGGACGTTCATGAAAACAAAGATAGATTACATAAAGTTGGCCAACGCCGTTTTTGATGAACTTATCTGCATGGGTGTGCCGGAATCGGCGATAATCAGAACAGACGGAACAAAAGGAGAAATCGAGAGCGGGATCCATTGGCTCAATGACAACGGAAGAAAAGATGATGCATGCAAGGTTTACGAACATGCTTCGAAACGTTGGACCTCCATAGAAAAAGAATTCTCTTATTTATCCAGACCGTTCGACGGTGCCGCGGAAGCCGTCGGGATGCTGCGCGAGCGCGGTTATAAGACGGGCATTGTCACAAAAGGGGGGCGGGAATATGCAGAGTGCATCCTCGGCATGAACAACGTCATCGGCCTGTTCGATGCGATCGTTGCGAGAGATGATTATCCCGAAGAAGAAGCAAAACCGTCACCTAAGGCAATGATCAATTTCGGGAATCTTGTCGGTGTCAGACCCGAAGAGATACTTTTCCTCGGCGACAGTAAGATGGACTGGTTGACAGCCAGGGATTCGGGTGCGGGATTCTACGGTGTGCTTACAGGAGGCTTGCGCCGCGAGGGATGGAATGCTATCGACCCGAATATCGAATTGATCGATGGGGTGGCTTCGCTGCTCGATATGATAGAATAAAAAAGAGATCGCTGAAAGTGGTTTACTGGGTCCCGTCGCCGAGTTTGTGGGTCCTGTCCGCATCCTTGCGGTGTTCCACTTCGTTGTACCTGAACCTTTTCTTGTTGTCGGCAAACGTCGTGTCCGCGGGCAAAAGCTTCTTCATCATCTGCATCATTGCGCTTCCGATACCCATCAGCTGCTTGCTCATTTTTATGCCGAATCTTGTGTTCCCGCATACGAGATGTCCGGGGTTGATGATATCGCGCGGATCTGCCGAGGTCTTCATTTCCCTCATGTATTGGACGGTTGCCGCATCGTGCACGTTATCCAGGTTCCAAGCGAAGAAAACTCCGAATCCTGTGGTTCTTCCGCCGTACTCAACGGCTCTGTCCCCCAGATAGAAGTTGAATGCAAAGGCGGCCATTCCCAGCAGGGACTCGTCATCCTTGAAATAGTAAGGCATGAACATTACAGTGTTGCGGTCTACGACCACACCTATCACTCCGCCCGCCTCCATCTTCATCTTCTTGAAGCCTTCGTAGCACTCTTTTGTGAATTTGCCGAATTGCGAAGTAGGAACGATTATCTCAGCAGGTATCTCTCCGACACCGATCTTCCTTGCCCTGAACTCATAGCATCTCTCGTCCCATTCATGCTCCGAAATTGCATCGACATTCCTCTTGCCGCCGAATCCCGCTGTTATTGAATCCAACTCTGCCAGATCCCTATCTACAAAGGCCTTGTCGCCCTGCAGTGTGAGAAGCAGCAGGCTTTGCACATCGGGTGCTTTTATTCCTGCTTTCCTCTGGTTGGCAAAATGAAGCTCGTCCGAGAAAGCTATGTGCAGCGGCTTTATAGACGGATTGTTAACTATCTTTTCGATCGTTCCGTGCATATCTGCCAATGACGGATAGCTGTACGCCAATGGGTGTATAACTCCCATGGGATAGATCCTGAGTGTAACTGTCCCGAAGACACATAATGTTCCCTCTGAACCTGCGAACGCTTGATTTAGGTTGTATCCGATACCGTACGATCCCATGTGGTCGTCTCCGGTCTCCAGTATATCTCCGTTCGATAGGACGACCTCCATGTTCAGTACGTTGTCTTTTGCGGACCCATACTTATAGGAGCCTATTCCCATCCCATTTGTTGCGATCCATGCTCCGATGGTCGCAGATGGGAAACTTGATGGGTATGAACCGATGATGTAACCTTTCTTCATGCATTTGTCCAGCACTTCTTTCCAGGTGCATCCCGAACCCACCTTGACATACATTTCTTCGGTGTTTATCTCCATCACTTTGTTCATTTTTGATGCGAGATCGAGGACAATTCCTGCGTTGGCAGGCATGCAACCTCCGAGTCCCCATGACGAGTTGCCCCTGGGTACCACAGGTATGCCTTTTTTGTGTGCGATCTTTACTATTTGTGATATGTGGCTTACTGTTGACGGCCTTACGACCACATCCGGGATGTTCTTGAATGCCATACCGGCCTCTTTCGGCAACGGAGCAAGGTCCTTGCTGTAAAGCAGGAGGTCCATTCCGTTGACGGTCATGTTGTTCTTTCCGACGATGTCCGCAATTTCGGAGAGAACTTCATCAGTTACCTCTCTCTTGAAACTTTTCTTTTCTTCTTCTGCGGGCTTTGACGGGGTCCACCTGAATGATTCGCACACGACGGACCTCCCTCCGAACTTTGAGGCGTTGTCCATGAGGGTTTTCTCATCCTGTGACATTACATAGGCGGTGCTGCGGTCGGCGATTATCCCGTATACCTTGTTGCCGCATGCTTCGACCATCGATTTCCAGTTGTGCAGAGGAATTATCGCTTTGGCGGCCTTCGGGGCTTTCGGCCCGCATACCACTCTGCATACCTTGCATGCTTCGGCCTTATCCAGTTTTGAAGCTTGGATCTTCTCCATTATCGCATCTATTGACTGTTCTTCCAAGTCTACCGAGCCTTTTGAACCGTCCAGTACAAAAGCGATCGTCAGATTCTTTGCGCACCATATGATGTTTCGGGGCTTTATGCTTGGGTGTTGAACGATCTTCTTGATCGCTTCCTGCATCTTTTCCGGTGATTCGAACTTGAAAGAGAAACGCCTGTTCACGCCTTTCGGAACCAGCTTCAGAGTTACCTCTGTGACAATGCCGAGCGTTCCCTCGGAGGCGGCGAACATTTGTGTCAGATTGTATCCCGACATGTAGTATCCGATGTTGTCGTACGCTGTTTCTATTGTCGCCGCGTTCTCCGTCACAGCCTTAATGTTGACGACGTTGTCCCTGGAGTTACCGTATTTGTACACCCCGTATCCAATCCCGTTGGTGACAGCCCATGCTCCCACTGTAGAGGACCAGTCAAAGGGATATGATCCCAATGTGAACCCCGCTTCGGAACATGCTCCGGCGAGGGTCTCGAACTTACATCCGGCCCCCACCCTTACAGTCAATGAGACCGGGTCTATCTTGATTATGCTGTTGATATTGGACAGGTCAACGAATACTACTGAATTGCCGCATTTCGTTCCGTCTATGGCCCAGGATGGGTTGTTGCTTGAAACAACCTTAACGTTGTTTTTCCTTGCTATTGCGACAATCTTGGAAACATCTTCCGTGCTGCTCGGTGCGACACATGCCTCTGCGCAGTCGCATTTTTCGCAGACATCGACTTTCTCCACTCCGATCGCCGCACCGATTGCATCGATAACATTTGCGATCGCTTCTGACTTGTTCCCTTTCGCTGAATTCATGACTTGCCTCCGTGCCTAAAAGCGCGATTACTAATAAAAAAGGGTAGCGCCTGATATATTATAATGATTGTGCAGGCGACCGCGATAGATGCTGGCGGTTTATCGCATGTAAAGGGTGAAACACGGGTCTGAAGTGAGTTTTCTCTTCGCCTCTCCGGTCAATCCGAAGAGATGGGTCTGACATTTGCAGTCGGAACAGCCGAACCCCCTGGCTATTCCTTTTCCGCCGTTTTTCTGCACGACCGCGCACAACCCGCATTCGGGGATACTTTTATCATTTACCACGTACGCCTCCATACAACTGCATACTGTTGAAAGATAGTCAATGTGCCAGCGGACCTTCTTCTTTTTTGACATGTGTCTCTCCAGCCTTTGGTCTAGACCGTTCATCGCGCTGCCGACGTAACAATATGAGCCTTCACTCAGTTCTATAAGACCCAGAGCGCCCACCTCTATCCTTATTTCAGGCAGATCGAATATCAGGATGTATGTTCCTTTACGGACCATTTGCGCCTGCTTTTTTGAGATCTTCCTGCCTGACCTCGGATCTCGTTTTGACCTTGATTATTATGCTGCTGTCATTGATCTTCGAAGGCGTCACTTTGCATATCTCGCCTACTTTGCGGCCGTATATCTCCATGTCCTCGATGTTCCTGTGGTGTTCCTCATACCCGATCTTGACCCTGAGACCGTCCAGGTGGAGGACCACCGGCGCCGGCCTGAGACACATATCCACGGGTTCGTATTCCTCGAGAAGCTTCTTTACCTCGGCCGGGTGTATGAACAGCGGGTCCTCGTCCAAGAACCTCTTTTTTTCTTCCAGGATCTTGGCCACCCTATCAGTTATATCATCGAGTTTATCCCTTTCCGGAGCGGTCCTCATTCTCGATACTTTTCTTCCGACGCCGTAGACGATCGCGCTGCACTTGTCGTCAATGCCCTCCGGCTTCGGTCCGCACACCAGAACGACCGGTACCCTGATATCGCTGAACAGATCGGTTTTCGCTTCGATGCAGGTCTTGAAATTCCCGAGAGAGAATATCGCCGCATCGTACTCATCGATGATCAGTTTCTCTTCGAGGTTTATCTGGGATGTCAGCTTTCCGCGCCCTCTCGCCAATCCCATTACGACCGTTATCGCACCCATCCTCCTGAGATTCTCGGCTATGTCGCAGATCGGATGCGGCATGTGATGGCGCCCGAGCGTCGGCCCGACAACGGCTATTTCCGTGCCCGCAAGAGGTACGGTCTTTATTTCCCCCCCTATCTCTTTGCACAATTCCGCAATGGCGGCCTTGTCCTCTTCGGGGATGGACATTGTAAGGTTCAGAAGCTGAGAGCTTCTCGTTTTCTGGATGACCACGCCTCCCACGTCCTCGATCAGTTCTAACAGCTCATCGGATCTGTAGATGCCTCCGTCGAACATCAAGACCTCAAACATCTTCGCCCGCCTCCATCATTTTCTTGTGATACTCGAGACCGTCTGCCAGCATCTCCCGGGTGAATATCTCTTCGGTCGCCACCACCGTTATGACCGTTCCATCAATGTATGTATGGCGGACCTTGATGCCCTCTGGCATGGTCCTCCAAACGGCCCCTATCATCTCTTTGAGATATCCTTCGCCTGATGCTATTATTATGTCCTCAATCTCGTTTGCAGATGCATTCTTCACGAATATGTCGAACCTGGTCTGTTGGTCGACGTTCTCTTTCCCATATTTTGCCCAGAGTTCCCGTTCAATATCCGGTGCATATCTTTCATCTGTTATGGTGATGAATATGCTGTCTCCTTCTGCCCTTATGTTCGCAACATCCGAGATGGTCTTGTTTGCGGGCTCGGTCTTGAGTCTTATCGAGAATATGAAAAATGGTATGCTTGGCTGCAAAATCAGCAGCGCCTTCTGAACATGGAATGCCTTTCCGACATCTGACATTATATCTTCAAAAAGGGTCCTGTATGAATCGTTCCCGAACACTTCCTCACTGATTATCTCGATGTTCATTCGCACACCTCAGAGGAATCCGGAACTCAGGAGAGCGCCGCCCACGGCACCTATGTATTGTGAATTCGGCGGCACGATCGTTTGTTCACCTACGACCTCGCTCACTGCTTTCACCAGTCCGGTATTGAGCGACGTTCCGCCCACCTGTATAACGGGGTGGCGTATATCGATCTCCTGCAGCTGCTGCTCGTAAACCTGCTCGGCTACTGAATGGCACGCAGCGGCCGCAACATCCTCGAACCGCTTTCCTTCTCCGAGCATAGTGACAAGCCCCTGTATCCCAAAGACGGAACAATATGAATTCATCTTTGCCTTGCGCCAGTCTCCTTTCTCTGCCATTTTTCCAAGATCCTCTATCTTGACCTTCAGCCTGCTTGAGGTCATTTCCAGGAAACGTCCGGATGCACCTGCGCAGATGCCTCCCATGGTAAAGTTATCCGGTATCCCGTCCCTGACGGTTATGGCCTTGTTGTCCATTCCTCCTATGTCAAGTATGGTCGCCTCTCCTTTCTGCCTGTCCGCCAGCCATACCGCTCCTTTGGAGTTGACGGTTAGCTCCTCCTGTATAAGTTTCGCATTGAAATGCTTACCCAACGTGAACCTTCCGTATCCTGTGACCCCCATTGCCTCGATCTGTTTCAGCTTGATGCCGGCCTCTTTCATTGCATTTTCGAGCACCTGTGTGGCGGACTGCACCACATCGCCGGACGATGTCCAGTCCTTGCCGATGATCTTATTATCCTGCATGATGACCGCTTTCGTCGTACTTGATCCCGAGTCTATACCCGCAGTGAGACCGGTCTGCCTCGCCCTTGCCAGAAGTTCTTTTCTGGAAACGATGGTGACCAATGCCTCCATCCTTGTGAGCAGTTGCGCGGCCTTGAGTCTCTCCGTAAAAGAGTATGTGACCACAGGCAGCCTGGTGTTCTCCTGTATGAACCTTCTCAGCTCATTCCTTACGAGCGCTGCCTCGGCACACCTGAAGCATGTTGAAATGAAGACCGCATCGGCATCATATTTCTCATCTGCGAGCTGCACGGCCCTTGCGATCATGAGCTTCAGCTGGGGGGACTTTGGATTGAATCCGAATCTTTCCACTGCTGTTTTCACATCGGCATAGGATACATCCGGATAGACCATCTTTCCGCCGACGGATTGCGCCGCCTGTTCGATCTCGGACTGAACACTGCTGTATTCCGCACCGCATGATAATTGCGCGATCTTTATTGTCATTTCTTTCCCTCCAGGAATCGTTTTATCTGACCTATCGTGGCGACCGCTTCCTTTTCATCAGCGGGATATGTTACTTCTATTGCCGGGATCTTGCGCCTATGGATCAGATGTCTTACCATCTCATTCGAGCGCTCGCATCCGACACATCCGAAATTGAAGGGCGGATCCAACATTATTATCGCCGCATCGGCCTGCTCTATGAGCGGCCCCCACAGTGCCAGTCTCCCCCTTATCCCGGAAGGGACCTCGACACCTGCATACTTCAGACCTGTGACCACATCATCCAACGTAACATTCATTGGAGGCATATCGATCTCGGCTTTGTCTATTCTTTCTTGGAGTGGCATCATCACACCCAGCGGTTCATGACCGAATCTCTCTACGAGGTCGAACAGGATCAGGCTGTTCGGCGGACTTATGAATACTTTCATCGGTTTGCCTCACATATCTTTTTGAATTTTTCAACAGGGAGTTTTTCCTTTTTTTTGGGGATATCGAATTTCTCCCCTCTCTCGCATGCGAGAAGGCCGTGTTTGACCAGATACAGTCCTTCCCATTCAGCTTCCAGCTGAGCGAATCCGGGTCTGGTGCCGTGATGTGCACGGCACCTTCTCATATCCCCTGCGGGATACGCCCTTGTTTTTGAATAAATGTCAAAGGGGTGTTTCTCTCTTATCTCGGCAAGGACCTCGCGGACATTTTTCCTCGGCCCTTCTACCACGGACCCGTAGCACGTTTCCTTAGCGGTCACTCCTTTCCCCATCGCATGCACCTCCCTGACCAGCTGATCGGGTGTGATCATGGAATCAGGAGATATCATGAATAGCCTGGTCTCTCTTTCCTCGCTCATTTTCTCTCCTCTGTAATATAAATCGTTTGTTCTTCTTCTACATCGCCGAGCCTCTTTAGGTCGTCGATGAACTTACCGATAATGTTCGTCCCATACGGCTCTTCTCCGGTGGGACCGTATTGTTTGCTGTCCTCAAGCCTTATACCGATAAGACCGTGGTGCGGTCTGGATTGGTTTGTTATGCCGATATCGCCTTTTTTGCACGTCTTGAACGGCTTCTCTTGGGGATACAGGTTCTTCGATCTGTCCTCATCCCCGTAGAATGTTATCATCGGCATGCCGGGGAATGCGAACTGTGTTTTCAACGAACCTATCGGTTTGTGGCTCAGGCCGGTCATCTTTTTGAAATAGTGTACATCCGCCGCATTCGTTCCGTCAAGCTGTATCTTAAAGACCTTCCCCTTCGGAACGCCCAGCGTTTCTATTTCGTTGCTGGCGATAGCCTTCAGCGTCATTTCCGGTGATTGTTCGACTATTATCGCTTCGTCTGCCACGTCGCCGACCCTTTTCTGCTTCAATCCGAGTTTTGATAGGAATTTCTCCCCGTCTGATTGGGTCATTCCGACTGACATTATCCTTGCCGGTTCGGTCACAAGGGTTATCTTCTCGCCTTTTTTCGCTTGTGATACTATGCCGAATCCTCTTTCCACCGTTCCCGCGCTGTTGTGTGCAGGACTGGTCTGCCTTCTTTCTTTGTATATAAGGATGCGACCTGCACCTAACCCGGTGTTCCTGACGGCGACGCTTCCGGCATCTCTTGTCTGGCTGTACTCGACTGGCATTTCCACATCGAGTTCCTCGCTGCAGCCAACGGCTGTGCCCATGGACTCGGTTATACTCAAATGGCCTTTTGCTCCCGATATCAATATCTGTTCGGCTGCCGCAGGTGACCTCTCGTCCAATCTTATAAGCATGTTCGTATCGATGGAATATCCTTCATCCAGCTTGTATCCGAGATCCTTGGTCACGATGATCGTTTTATTACTGGATTCTGAGACAACGGGCCTGACATCGAGAAGTTTGTCACCTTCGGCTGAGAGATCCAAGATGTGCCTTCCGAGAGTTATCCTTCCTATTTTCCCGATGCTCGCACCGTATGATCTGGTGTGCTCTTTCTTTGCTATCATGATATATGTGGAGTGGTTATCGAAACCGCCCAGTGTGAAGAAACAGTCATATTTGCTGTAGTGCCTGTTTTCCCTGTCGATGGGGATGTCCGTCTTGAACGATCCGAATGCTATTATCTCCTTCGTCAGCCATCTGGCCGTAGAGCCTTTTACCGACTCTGTTATCGATCTGAACAGCTTTGCGCCGTCGGAATCCTCAAGCCGCAGCACCATCGTACCGTTAGAAGTGACAAGTTCGAATTCGTTCGTTTCCCCGATAAGCTTCTCGGTTGAAAGATGGATTGAAATCAGCGACCCCGGCTCATATATCTCGCCTTTTACAGCTTCCTTCAGGGTTGCGCCTTTTGCGACCTCTTTCTCTTTTCCGTTGACGGTGATCCTCATCTCAGTCGCCTCCGCGCGGCGGCAGGACCTGCTGCACCTTCGAAACTATCTCATCCAGTTTGTCCTGCGGTGCGGTAACTCCTCTTATCACTCCGGTGATGATCTCTTTTATCTCGCCGCGTGTGTTGATGTCCTCGTCGGCCGGCATTACTCTCACGGTCTTAACGCCGATCGCCGCAAAGTCCTCAAAATCCACCGGTGCCTGTGCTACCACTATTGCTGGAATGTCAACATTTCTCAATATGAGTCTGGCTTTGTAGATTATATGCTGCCTGACGTTCCCGAGGTGGATTATGGCGACCTTGTACTGCTGTATCCTTTCGACCTCTATCGGATCCAGTCCGAAATATGTGGATGTGGTCATGTCCGGCGCGTCTGAAGGCACCCCTGACCCGGCGTTCACAACAAGCACGCTGGTATCGATCCCTTCTTCTCTCAAAGCATATGTTATCTCGCAGACCGGTTTCGTTATATGTCTTCTTCCCGGGCCCATTGCGATGACTATGACGTCCATACCGCTCTCTGATATTGTTGCTCTCGCGGCGAGCCCTCCGCCCACTCCCATCCCCATTGATTCTCTGCATTCCACAAAGCTCAGGTGTCTGCCGATCTGCTTTTTCATCGCACGGCCTCACTCCAACTTATTGAATTCAGAAATTATCTTTTCCGGCGTCCCGACATCCAATACCTTACCGTTTGCCATGAATGCCGCGCGGTCGCAGCAGTTAAGGATGAAGTCCATATCATGGCTTACAACAATGAATGTTTCGTCGAGGTCGTCCCTTGCTTTGAGGACGGATTTTGCTATTATCACCTTAGTTATAGGATCCATTGTTCCGGTGGGTTCGTCGAGGATTATTATCTTCGGTTCTTTGATAAGCACCTGTGCGAAAGCGATCCTCTGACATTCTCCCACACTCAGAGAATCGGGATATGAATAGAGCGTCTTCTCTATGTCGTTCTTCGGGAATCCTACGCTGAGGAGTACCTGTATGGCTTTCATTTTTGCAAGTTCGGCGGGCATCTTCATCCCTATCGATGTGGAGAGGTTCTGAAGAACTGTGTCGAAAGGATACAGCGAATACTCTTGGTGAAGGAATCCGATATACGGGGTCGCCCTCCCTTTGCCGGAGAACCCCTCCTCAGACATGTTCACCCAATCCTCGCCGATCCTTATCATCACTTTGCCTGATGTGACCGGCGTCATTCCCGCTATCATCCTGGATGTTGTCGTCTTTCCTGCGCCGGACAGCCCCACCATGGCAAAGACCTCTCTTTCTTTTATTTCAAGTGTCACGCCGTCGACTGCCTTCACCACTCCCCTTGAAACGGAGAAATAATGTTTTCTCGCATCTTCGAGCATTATCAGCGGCTTTCCGGCCTCCTTGCCCGCCTCTTTCTCGAAGTGGTAGTCTGCCATGAATTTTTCTGTTACCTCTTTGGGGTCGCCCTCCATAACAACATTGCCTGCGTCCAGCCATATCGCATAGTCGGACATCTCCTCCACGGCCTCAGGCCAGTGTGAGGCAAGGATCATGCAGATCTTGTGCTCTCTCACATACTCGACAAGTCTTTTGTGAATGAGTGCGGATGTGTGCGGGTCCAACGTTCCCGTAGGCTCGTCCGCAAGGAAGAACAGCGGCTCTTTTGCAAGCTGTCTCGCCATCACGACCCGCTGCTTTTCCCCTCCGGACAGATCCCTTGCGATGTGTGTTGCACGGTGTGTCATATTAACAAACTCCAGAACGCTGACGGCTTTATCGACGCGTTTTGGATCGTTCGGGTCGAGGACCTCTAGGATATTCTCAATGACGGATTTGTCTCCGAAAAGTGCGAATGTCCTCTGTATCATTATTGCGATCCGTCCCTTCAGCTCTTGCCTTACGGGGTCGTACTCTTTCAGGCCCCAGTAGTCAATATCCTCTTTTTTTGATTCAGCACCGCATTTTGAGCATTTGACGCCCGGAAACGGGAGATCCATATTGCCGCATTTGGGACAGCGGTTCACATGGTAGATCAAACGACCGGAGTCCGGGCCGTAGCCCTCGCTGCCTCTTATCATATGGATAAGAACACTCTTCCCGGCAGCACTCTTACCGATCAATCCCAATGTTTTTCCTGTTGAAATCTTTGCACTAACATTTTTCAGGACCACTCTTCCGTTAAAAGATTTGGTCACATTCTCTATGGTCAGAAGATCGACCGGCTCGTCCATGAGTATGCAAAGTATCCAACAGATATAAAATATAGGAACAAACAAAATATCGCATACCCGAATATTGATGGCTTTTCGGAGACTTTGAACAAAATTGGCCCTTAACACCGCTGATCCCGATGCATGGATCCGGAAACTATGCCTTCAAAAATCAGATGAAAAATTGTGCCGCGGATGACGGCTGTGTGTTACGAGACCGAGTGTTATTATAAGCGACGGCGGACGGATCTCCGATGAAAAATGCTCTTCTGTGTTGCGTTACCTTTTTTAGATTGGATGCCCTATATATCCACATGGCATACCGAAAAACCTCCCATCTTGGCGGGCCGGTACCGAAGTTCGGAGACTATCACGTTTGGAAGACACTCTATTGTATTGCCAAATACAGTCCTCTGGGCAGGAAGAGTTTGGCTGCGCATCTGAAGATAGGGGAAGGAAGCACGAGGACGATCCTGAACATGCTCCAGGATGACGGCGTCGTTGCTATCAACAAGAACGGCGTCATCTTGACAAAAGCAGGCTTGGACATCTGGAAGACCGTAAAGATGGACCTGCATGCCGTCCGCATTCCGGAACTGACCATCGGCAAATGCGACTGTGCCGTGAGAGTCCCGGGGATGGCGGGGAATATCAAATTCGGATGTGAAGAGAGAGATGTCGCAATAAAGAACGGGGCGATGGGCGCTACCACGCTGATCTGCTCCAACAATATGTTGATCTTCCCGGGTTCATACTATCCTGTCGACCAAAAAATAGAGAACAGACTCAGAGACCATCTGGATATTATGGACGGAGATGCTGTCATCATCGGTACGGCATCCGATGACGACCGTGCGGAATTAGGTGCGGTCACCGCCGCCCTTGAGACTATGGGCGGGTTAAGAATAAGACGCGAACTTGACGATTTGCTCACATATAGGAGTACCGGGAGCGAATTGCTTTCGCTTGCCTTTGCGATACATGATCTCGTCGGAGGTCTGCCGGTGTGTGCGAAGAGCAGGGATAATCTCGGAATAAGGATAGAAGAAGGCAAGGTCATAGACAATGCTTACACAGGCGCCGTACTTGAAGAAGTAATTAATGCAGGTACGACAGTACGGAAGACTGCAATGTCGGGGCCGTACAAAGGAATAAGAGTTATCGTAACACCCATAGAGCTTGACAACAAGGTCATTGCCGCCATCGGCGTTGTCGATATCAGAAGTATGGCCGGTGTAAACAATTTGATCAGACTAAAGAGTGATGATGAATGAGCAATGAATGTAAAGTAACCGTAGATGCTGGCGTATGCAAAATGAAGACTGTCGTAGTAGCGAAAGCGAACCCCGACACAGGCATGATCGATCTGGTGATAGAAAGTGACTGCCCCCATGTTCTCAAGATGTCCTGGTCCTTGCAGCCCATCTGTCCGTATACTGAGGTGGAAGCGGCGATGAACCAGACCGAGGTCTATAAAATGGCCAGCGAGGCCTTGCCGCACGCAGCTTGCCCCGTCCCATGCGGAATGATCAAAGCTGTAGAGGTCGCGGGAGACCTCGGGCTCAAAAGGGATGTTGTGATCAAGGTCGAATAAAAATACAGTCATAGGAGCTGAAATGCTCCTGACACCTTTTTCTACAGTTAACTGTTTATAATCATCCTTCCATTTTACATTCATGAGCAAAAAGTCCCCCAGCAAACCTCTGGAGATAATAAAAGGTATGAAAGGTGTTGTGAACGCATTCTATCTTGACAAGACGGTCCTCGACCAGATGAGAGCTGAAGAGGGTAAGGTAAAGGCCATGGGCGACATTGCCGTCCTCAATCAGGGGTTCAACGATGCCCTCGAAAAGGATCATGTGATCGCGATCATCAAGGATCCGCGTTTCAGACCTCCGCCGGAACCCACCGTCATCCTGGTTGCCAACACGGGAGAGATAATGGGGCTCGAAGTTTTTCCGTTCACCGCAAAGGAGTACCTTAACAGAGAGGATGTGGTCTGGCTTTCGGATGCTTTTGTCCTGTTCCCAAATGTGAAAGGCAAAGGAGGAGAGAGATTCATCATGCCGCCGGTATCATTCCCGGAGCTCAACGAGAGCAATGGATGCAGCGGTGTTGTTTCTTGCAGCCCCGCACCGACGTGCGACCTCATTATGAGAAAATATTACGACCTTAAAGACGACCCCAAGCTTGCGAGCGTGCTTGTGGGATTCAACGACCTGTGATATTCGAAATTAAAATATATCATATTGAATACATCCAGACACACCCATGATACTTAACAGATGTCCGAAATATTCGCCCGGTGCGGGAATAAGAGTGGTGCCTCCAGAGAAGACGTTGGAAAGGGTCCTTCCCATACTCCCGCGGATCGGGATATGCGACCCTTTGGACATCACTCCGTTAGACAACATAGGCATACCGGTTTTCGCTGTGGACCGCCCCGGCGCTTCAAAGGGGGCTGTCAAGAACTATAACGGAAAGGGCGCTACACCGGAGCAGGCGAAAGCATCGGCTGCGATGGAAGCGATCGAAAGATACAGTGCGGAACGGCGCGATACGGACGAGGTCGTGTACGGCACTTTGCAGCAGGCGATGAACGTCGGCATGACAGTGGATCCAAAGGACCTTATACTTCCTCTCAGGACCCTCGGCGTTTATGATACGGCGGAGATCGCTTGGGTATTGGGATATGAGCTGCTCAGAGGCGCCCAGATATGGATCCCGGCCTGTGCGGTCTTCCATCCTTATTTCCCAGACAGCGATCTCCCCTTATTCAGATATCATACGAACGGTATCGCTTCCGGGAACACCGTGGAAGAAGCTATCCTTCATGCACTGTTCGAGTTGATCGAAAGGGATGCTTGGTCCATGGCGGAAGGACGCGGCAGGGCGTTCGCAGATGTTGTTGTGGAGGAGGATTCCGTCCCGGGAAAGCTGTTGAGAAAGATGGAGGATAAAGGGGTCAAGATACACCTCAAGGACCTGACGCACGATATCGGTATTCCGACAATAGGTGCCGCTGCGGACGATACGGTTTCAAAGGACCCGGAACTCCTTACTATCGGAGTGGGGACGCATCTTAACCCGGAGATCGCATGCATACGCGCCATCACAGAGGTCGCACAGAGCAGGACCACACACAAACACGGCGTCAAGGGGAACGCACGCCTGTTGAAGATAGCGAACGACATGGGATATGATAAAATAAAATCCGTCAACTCTCTTTGGTATAGAGATCTGAACGAGAAAGTTCATCTGAAAGATATGATTGATCTTTCCACCCCATATGTTCTGGATGACATCGAGGTCGTTCTTGACAGGCTTGTGCAGACAGGTTTCGACATGGTGATCGTTTCCGACCTTACACGGCCCGAAACGGGAATACCTGTCGTGAGGATGACAGTGCCAGGTCTGGAGGTATCCACTATGGATCCGGAGAGAGAAGGCGCCAGACTCAACGGTATGTGGAATGAATGACCGCTTTTGTGTTTATGCAGAAATTATAATGTATGAGTGCATATGGTCAAACCGATGGCTCTGGTCGCGATTAGGTGTCCGAACTGCGGCGGTACGGTCCAGTTCGAAGAAAAAATGAACTCGGGATTCTGTGTACACTGCGGCAATAAGATCGCAAATGAGCACCCCGCAATTGAACAGGTACCGACCGATCATGATTCAAAAATGGCTTACTATCTGAAAAAAGCAAAAGGATCCCTGACAGATCATGATTGGGATACCGCGGACGGACTGGTGAATAACATACTGAAGCTGGACCCCGACTGCAAGGACGCTTGGTATATGCAGGCCCTTCTGCACCGCAGGGACGGTACATCTGAAAGCATAATTGAGAAAGCGGAAAGCGGCGGGAAGAGGGACTACGGCGTGTTCTCCAAGGAGGACATATCAAAGTGCTGGGGAGAATTCGACCTGACGGTCAAATATGAAATTTCAAAAAGGACCACCCTTACCGTAAAAACACTCGTAGTGATCGACGGGAAGGACTCGTTCCCGCTTGAAAGGGGCAAAAGCACGATCTTCGGAGTGAACTCAGGCACGCATGATATCACAGCCCAGTTCATAATGAAAAAGGGTTTGACGAAGGGAGATAATATGTCCTTCATCGCCTCCAAAGATCATGAATTCGTGATAAAAACGTCTACTTCCGGCATGATAATGGTCTATATCGAGCCAAAAATAGTTCAGATAAGTTGAGACTTTTGAGAAAGTATGAGTGCGACTGCCGGGATTCGAACCCGAGTTCTAACCTTGGCAAGGTCAAGTGATAACCAACTACACTACGGTCGCAGTGTCTCTGGCAAGATATTTTTTACATATAAATGTTATCATCTTTTTTCATATCTTGCGCTGACCTTGGAACAGAGCATTGTTCTGATAGACCGGTTCGCAGGTAATATTGAGCCCTAATCTTTTCAGGGTGGATTCTTCCACGGACGAGAGTATCACAGAAGAATGCATCTCGCATCCCCTCAGCTTGGGAAGTTGTTCGAGTGCGACCTTCGCTCTGGTATCGGTAAGCGCAGATATCGAAAGTGCGATCAACATCTCGTCCACGTGGAGTTTTGTATTCTTAAACCCAAGATTCTCCGTTTTCAGTGCCTGGATAGGCTCCAGTACTGTCGGCGATATCAGCAGGACGCTGTCATCCATGCCCGCCATGGTCTTCAAAGCGTTGAGTATCATCGCGGAGCTGGCGCCAAGCAGCATCGACGTCCTGCCGGTCAGTATCGTCCCGTCCTCCAACTCCACTCCGGATACGGCTGTGGCCTCGAGAACCGAGGGATCTTTATTGAGGGTCTCCGCTCTTTTCATTACAACGCCGATTACCTTCCTTTCACCTGAACCGATCGATGCGTTCTTCATCAACAATTCCATTCTGGCCACCATCTCGTCTGATGCCATGCCCTGTTTCCTGTCTTTCAGCAGATCGTAATAGCGTCTTATCACTTCAAGCCTCGACGCTGCGGAGACCACTTCTTCGTCTGTGATGCAGAACCCGGCCATGTTCACGCCCATGTCCGTCGGCGACTTATAGGGAGATTCGCCGGATATGCTTTTCAAAATTGAATTCAGGACGGGGAATATCTCGATGTCCCTGTTGTAATTGACCGCTTGTTTGGAATACACTTCCAAGTGATAGGGGTCGATCATGTTCACATCCACAATATCTATCGTCGCCGCTTCGTATGCAACGTTAATAGGGTGTTTGAGGGGTAAGTTCCAAATGGGGAATGTCTCGAACTTGGCATATCCGGCAGAAACTCCTTTTTTGTTCTCATGATATAGCTGTGAAAGGCATGTGGCCATCTTGCCGCTGCCGGGTCCCGGTGCGGTAACAACGACCAGCGGCCTGCTTGTCCTTATGTAATCGTTCTTCCCAAAGCCTTTTTCGCTGACGATCTTCTCGACATCAAGAGGATAGCCTTCGATAGAGTTGTGCCTGTATACCTTGATGTTCAATGCTTTCAGACGTTTCTCGAATACGACCACCGCAGGCTGTGAAACATACTGAGTAAGCACGATGCTGTCGGCGAGGATCCCTCTTTCCCTGAACGAATCGACCAATCTGAGAGCTTCCATGTCATATGTTATTCCGTTATCTCCCCTCATCTTGTTCTTCGCAATGTCGCCGGCATTGACGACGACGATCGCTTCAAGGCTGTCCTTCAGTTCCATGAGCATCTTTATTTTGCTGTCGGGGCTGAACCCCGGAAGCACCCGAGAAGCATGGAAGTCGTCAAAGAGCTTGCCACCGAATTCGAGATACAGCTTGCCACCGAACTTGTCGATCCTTTTTCTTATATTTTCAGACTGTATCCTGATGTACTTCTCGTTGTCAAACCCCATTCTCATATTAACGTGAAAAGGAGATAGCTTTCGCTTCTAAATAAGGTTATCCCGCTTTTTCGATCGCTTTCTACTTAGGTAAGTATTTATTATTATGGAGAATTAACAACAACGAAACAGAGATGTCTGCGTTATAGTCGCAGGCTGTTTGGATTCAGATCAGTGATGTATAAATGATCTCAAATTTCACAGACCTAGGTATTTCAGAAGATATTGCAAAAGCCATGGATGACATCGGTTGGGAAGAACCCACCCCCATACAAAAAGCATCGATCCCGTTGGGTTTGAAGGGGACTGATATGTTCGGGCAGGCCCAGACCGGAACAGGAAAGACCGGTGCGTTCGGAACAATAATCCTTCAAAGGACGGAGCCGAAACAGAGACTTCCCACATCGATAATCCTTGTGCCTACAAGGGAGCTTGCCAACCAGGTGTCCGATCAGCTGACGGATATCGCAAAATACACCGGACATAAAAGCGTCCCGATATACGGCGGAGCCAGCATCGAGGGGCAAATGAAGCAGTTGGAAAAAGGTGCGGATATCATCGCCGGGACCCCCGGAAGGGTGAAGGATATGATCAACAGAGGCATCCTCAATCTCAGCAAGATCGAGATCATGGTCCTGGATGAAGCGGACAGGATGTTGGACATGGGATTCATCGAGGATATTGAAGATATTCTCAAAGCGATGCCGAGGAACAGACAGACGCTGCTTTTCTCAGCAACGATGTCCGAGGACGTGAAACGTCTGGCCGGCGACTATATGATCAAACCGAAAGAGATCAGCGTCTCTCAGGACGAGGTCGTTCTGGATCTAACAAAACAATATTACATACCGGTGGGGAGAAGGAACAAATCCTGGGCACTGACAAGGATACTCGATATCGATAAACCCAAAGCGATAATATTCTGCCAAACAAAGAAAATGGTCGATATACTCGACGAAAGGCTCACAAGCTTCCGTTATAAGGTCAAGGCCATCCATGGAGATATGCCTCAGTCGAAAAGAGAAAGGGTGCTCAGCGATTTCAAAGAGGATAAGATAGAGATACTCATAGCAACGGACGTTGCCGCGAGAGGCCTGGATATAGATGATATCTCTTACGTTATCAACTACGACATGCCTGAGGACATCGAGACATACATCCACAGAATTGGACGTACCGGAAGGGCAGGCAAGGAGGGAGTTGCCATCTCTTTCGTTACTACTGAAGAGGAATACCTTATCAGAGAATTCGAGCTCAGGACAGAAATGAAGATCGAGAAAAGAGATGTTCCGGAGGGTGAGGAAGGAACAAAAGACACCATAAGAAGAGTGGTCGACTATGATCAGCTCTCTGATGTTTACGGTATGGTGAAGTTCGAGATCAATCTTGGGAAGAATGACGGTCTCGGAAAGGTAAGTCTCGCAGAGCATTTGATCAGAGCAGCTAAGATCAGAGATTTCGCAATAGGAAAGATCGAACTCGGACCAGAATCATCGGTTGTCGAAGTACACAAAGACTTCGGGAACAGGATGACAATGGATCTACCCAAGGTGAAATTCAAAAATAAGAGAGTTACCGTGAAAGTGGTGCAGAACTGACCTCGGTCAGATCTCCAACACGATCAGGGTGTTTCCGAGCTGGATCGTCTCGACTGTTTTGCCGTCGAGCGTCAATCTTTTTTCAGCTTCCCAGAACTCTTGTGCCAGCGTCATCTTTTCTCCGTCGACGGTGATCTTTAATCCTGCCGGTGTGATCGAGTTGACGGCGTCCTTGGGAGACAATGCGGAAAGGGCCGCAACTATTCCTTTTGCCTGTGCCTTGAATGCCGGACCGAGCTTTGCATGAACGGGTTTGATCGCAACGATCTCCTCCTTCAGTTCAGCCTTCTTCAGGAATATCAGGTCTTTGATCTTCGATGTCTCGGTGATATCCTGAGATGCTTTTTCAAGCACAAGCACATCCTCTCCGATTATCTCGACCTTGGACAGTTCCGCATTCAAGGGCATCTTCTTTTCCGATTTCCAGGCCCTTATCGCAGATGTGATCTCTGTGATCGCCCTGCCGATCCCGATCGCTTCCTCATCAACGAAGATCGATGACGGCCAATCCATTATGTGTATGCTCTTGGACTTTTCGTATTTGGCAAAATGCTCCTGATAGACGTCCTCAGTAACATGAGGCATGAACGGTGCCAGCATCTTTATGCTTCTCAGGAAAACATTATAGAGAGTGTACTTAACTGCGGGGTCTTTCCTCATCTTTGCCATTTCTATGTAATTGTCGGCGAACTCATGCCAGATGAATGACTCCACTTCTTTCAACGCCTTATCGAATTGATACTGGTCGAGATATTCCGTCACCGCTTCCCGTGTCTCGGAGTAACGGCTTATTATCCATTTATCTGATTCTCTGAACACTCCCGTCTTAGAAGGTTTGCTGTCGAAGAACCTTCCGACGAACTGACCGATGTTGAATATCTTGTTGGCAAGCTTCTTCCCTCTTGTGACGTCGGCCTCTCTGAATGCATGGTCCGTGCCGAGGGAACACGATGCGGCGAAATACCTCAGCGCATCGGCCCCGTGGTTCTCTAAGATGGGGATGGGATTGATCACATTTCCGACCGAGGAGTGCATCGGCGTCCCGTCCGGGGCCATGATGAATCCGTGTATCATGATATCCTCCCATGGGATGGATTGTTCAAGCTGCTCCGCTCTGAGGATGGAATAGAATGCCCAGGTCCTTATGATATCGTGGGATTGCGGCCTCATGCTCATGGGGAAGAACTTCTTATGGAGTTCGTCGTCTCTCTTCCAGAACGTGTTGTAAAGCGATGAGCCGGATGAGTCCATCCATGTATCGAAGACGTCGGTGCAGCCGATGAGTTTTCCTTTACATTTCGGACACTTCTCAACCGGCGGGGCATCCGTTGTCGGATCGACGTAACACTGCTCCTCTGTCGCACAAACGGCCTCTCCGCATTCTTCGCATTCCCACACGGGGACCGGTGTCGCAAAGATACGCTGTCTGCTTAAGACCCAGTCCCATTCCAGAGAATTGACCCAATCCTGAAGCCTTATTTTCATGAATTCTGGATACCATTTTATCTCGTCGGCCCTCTTGAGCACTTTTTCTTTAAGTTCAAGCGTCTTCAGGAACCACTGCGGCACCTGAAGGAACTCGACGGGCGTGCTGCATCTCCAGCAGACCGAGACCTGCTGGGGCGAATCCTTCTGTTCGACCAATATCCCGGATGCTTTGAGATCGGCGATGATGGCCGCCCTCGCCTCCTTCACCGGCATTCCGACGTATTTCCCGGCAAGTTCGGTCATCTTCCCGGCCTCGTCGATGCCTTTCTCCATCTCCAGGTGGTACTTCATCACCCATTCCAGATCGTCCTTGTCGCCGATGGTGCATATCATTACATTCCCGGTTCCGAACTCCGGATCGACCTTCGGATCTGCTATGACCTTCACTTTACGCCCATAAATCGGGGTAACAAGCTCTTTTCCGATAAGGTGCTGCTTCTCTTTATCATCCGGATGGACTGCTACGACCTTGCAGGTGCATATCAACTCAGGCCTGGTGGTTGCGATCATCACATGACCGCTTTTTCCTGCGATACCGAACTTGATGAAATTCAATTTCGTGACGTTGTCCTTATGATCCACTTCTGCGTCGGCGAGAGCGGTCATACATCTTGGGCACCAGTTGATAGGGAATGCGGCTTTGTAGACCATGCCTTTGTTGAATAATTCAACGAACGATATCTGAGTGATCCTTCTGTAATATGGGGCATCCGTCTGATAGTAGATGCTCGGATCCATACTTTCCCCGAGTATCTCAAAGTGATGCGTCATCTCGTCTATGAACCCGTTTGCATACTCGCTGCAGAGTTTTCTGTACTCCTCTCTTGGAAGATCGAGTTTTGTGATGTTATGTTTCTTCTCCACCTTTACTTCGATGGGAGTGCCGTTAACGTCGAAACACAACGGGAAAAAGACGTTGTAGCCTCTCATCCTTTTGTATCTCGCCGCGAAATCGATAAGCGAGTATCCGGTGGCATGACCCAGATGGAGGGAGCCGGATGTGTACCTGGGAGGATTGTCGATGCTGTACGCAGGCTTTTCTGATTCCGGATCGAAGTGATAGATCTCTTCGTCTTTCCACATCTTCTGCCAGCGTCTCTCGACTGAGATTGAATCGTACTGTGACATTTTGAACATACTGTTATTGGGATAAGATAAAAAAAGGTTATGAAAGAAGTTTAGGATCTTTTCGTGGTCATTTCTTTCTTTTACGGAAGGAGACATTGGAATCCTTCATCGCCGTGACCTGCTGACCCATCTTTTTCATAAGGTCGCTGTTCACTTTTACCAGATCCCAGCCCACTTCCTTGAGGTCGATGACCGTCCCATGTATGAAGAGCCTTCCCGACAGACTGTATTTGTTCTTGTTCCCGGCATCGTGGTACTTCGCAACGAATATCGTCAGAGACTGAGGCCTGTATATCTTGGATATCTTGGTCATCTCGGCCTCGATGTCGGCGTACATGGCGTCGGTGTAGAATTTATCCTCGTCGTCCAACCCGCTTATCTGCACGAAGAGGGCTTCTCTCTCCCTGCTTGCGGATATCAATTCGACGATATCGAATTCTGTGAGTATTCCGACAAGTTCCTTGCCGTCCACCACCGGCAGCGTTGAGAAACGGTTCTCTTCCATAAGCGATGCGGCGTGACCGATGGTCGCATCCCATTCGATCGTTTTTACTGCTCCGTGATAGATGCTCTCAATGGTTATCTGAGCCTTGGAACTCTTCTTGAAGTCGCCGAAACTCTTTGTTTCGGTCTTCCAGTGGTTATCGATGATCTCTTTCATTCCGACTATCCCTATGGGCATAATGTTGCTGTCGACCACGGGCACCGTCATGATATCCAGTTTCCTCATTATCTCCAGCGCATCGTCCAGCATTCCGTCCTCTCTTACCGATTCGACGGGCGTGGTCATGATCTCCCAGACCTTGATGTCTTTCAATATTTTCATTCCCGCAGCCACTTTTGTAAGGCTGCTCCTCGAAACTACGCCAATTATCTTCTTGCCGTTGATCACGGCTAACTGTCTGCAGTTGTTGGCGATTATGTGTTCTGCTATCTTAGTTATCTCCGTGTCCATAGAGAGGGTCGGGAGGTTCCTGATAAAATTCTTTACTTTTGTATCGGGTGTGACACTGCCTTTCCTCAGTATTGAACCGTAACTCGCCATCCCCATATAGTTACCGTTCTCGACTACGGGGATCTCCTGGAAGCCGGATTCCTTCATTTTGGAAAGAGCTTCTGCGGCCCTCCCCTCAGGGCCTATCGTCGGGAATTCTGACGTCATTATCTCTTTGACGGTTATTCCGCTTAATTGTGATCTCAAAATAGACAACTTTTTCTGATCTTCCAGGTCTTCGACACCTATGGTCTCACCGATTTACATATCGCCTCTTTGTGGATATAAAGATTGGTAGGATACTGGCAAATTCTCTGGACGCATCAAAACTACTTCGAATTAATGAGGGGTTGATCCTGCCGAAACGGCTTTTTTATGCCGAACCGGCGAGGTATTAAATAGAGATTGCTTCAGATATCTTTGAAGGATTTACCTGAAAGCAAGGCTTTTAGGGTGTTGGGCACAGATCTTACAGGTATCCTCTTCTGCTCCGTCGTGTCCCTGTCCCTTATCGTAACGGTGCCTTTTGAAGGGCCGCTCAGAGCCTCATAATCGACGGTGATGCACCACGGCGTACCGACCTCATCCATTCTCGCATATCTTTTTCCTATGGTCCCGGAACCGTCATAGTATGCTTCCATGGTTGGCGAGTGGATCTTTTCGTATATCTGCTTCGCAAGATCGTCCAATCCGTCCTTTTCCATGAGCGGAAATACACCGACTTTTATCGGGGCCACTTCCGGTGCGAGCCTGAGGACGGTGTAATCCTCTTTCTTATCATACGCATACGAATGTTCGAGCACAGAGTAGAATATCCTGTCCAGCCCGTGGGACGGTTCGATCACATGAGGTACGACCCTTTCTCCCGACACCTTCTCGGTCACCTTTACAACCTCGAAGAACTCGTCACCGAGTATTATGTCCTCGCCGCCGACCCTGAGAGTGAGCTTTCCTCCCTTTATATCGGACGGGCCTTTTGATTCCATCATTTCCGCGATGGCCTTTGCCTTGTCCTTGAATCTTGGGCCGAGGGCCTTGTGCTTTGCTTTGACCCTGACGACCTCCATTTCCTTCGGTTCATCGAACTTTTTGAAATGAGTGAGTTCCGTACCCGAGAACTCAGCGTGCCTGGAAAGGTCCCAGCAGCCTCTGTCCGCTATGCCTGTTATCTCTATCCATCCGAACGAGAGGAGAACTTCCGCGTCCCAGCAGTCTGCCGCATAGTGGGCCATCTCGTTTTTAAGGTGCTGTCTGAATCTCAGCCTCTTCGCATCTATTCCGAGCCTGATCAGGAACTGCTGCGTCGTATAAACGAAATAAGCCAGAACCTTATTGGCGATTATTCCTTTTTCGACTGCTTCTCCGACCGTCATGGTCACGGTCTCTGTGCCTGTGTTGGGGACCAGCGTGATCATGTCATTCTCTATTTCGGGGAATCTGCTCCATCCTTTGTCTGTAGGATCGACGAAGAGTTCGACCTCCATCATGTTGAACTCCCTCATCCTTATCATTCCCTGCCTGGGTGCGATCTCGTTCCTATAGCCTCTTCCGGTCTGTATGACCCCTAGCGGGAGCTTCTCCCTGTTGTATCTGTATAAGTTGAGATAATTGACGAATATGCCCTGGGCGGTCTCGGGCCTGAGATATCCGACCCTTGATGAACCGGGGCCTATGGTCGTCTTGAACATGAGATTGAATTCTTCCACCGGTCCGAGCTTTCCTTTACACTCAAGACATTTGATGTCATGTTTCACAAAGGCATCGTCAAGCTCCTTTGGTGACAATACATCGGGATTGTCAAAGAATTCTTTTACAAGGTGGTCTGCCCTGAAAGCCGACTGGCATTTTGTACAGTATGTGATCAGATCGGAGAATTCATCGACGTGTCCGGATGCCTTGAACACCTCTCTGGGGTTGACCGTTTCGGAATCGATCTCGATGAACCCCTCTCTTCCTCTGTATATGTCTCTCCACACTTCGACGATGTTGTTCCTCATATTGGAACCGAGCGGCCCGTAGTCGAACATGCCTGCCACACCGCCGTATATCTCAAAGGACGGCCAGATGAACCCTCTGCGCTTGCAGAGGGACAGTAACTCGTTGCTGTTGACCTCGTTATTCATTGATATTACCTGTTAGTGCGCATAGAACATCGACATCGTAGATCATTCCGATCAGCTCATCCTTGGTCCCATAGACGGGGAGCTGTCCGAAGTCGTTTTCCGTCATTATTCGGGCAACGTCATTCAGTGGGGTCTTCTTAAAGACGGCCTTCGGAGATTTGACCATGTAGTGGCTTACAGTGGTCTCGTTGGGGATCTGTTTGTCGATCATTGCATAGAACAGCGGCAGGACATTCCTATAGCCTGCGAGTTCTGTGTCTTTTACTCCCAAGCGCGCCATAGCCTCAGCGTCTGCGGTCTGGTCGCTGAAGAGGTCACGGTCCGTCAGTATCCCGACAAGTTTTCCCTTTATATCCAGGACAGGGACGGCGGAAACATCGCTTATCCTCATTGCCACCACAGTATATGCGAGAGGTTCGCCCTCGTATGCGGTCACACATTTCGTTCTGATCGCATCTTCTGCGGTCATGGAGGTCCTCATCTCGCCGATCTCTATTAAAAGATCTGTCGGCGTAACGATCCCTACAAGCTTTCCGTCCTCGATGACGGGGAGTCTGTGTATTCTTTTTTGGGCGAATATCCTTGCCGCTTCGACGATGCTTTCGTTCGGAGTTATCGTGATGCAGTCCTTCTTCATTATCAGAGATAACTGATCTTCATCGAATTTCCTGAAAATATCCCTTCTGGAAACGATACCCATAAGTTTGCCATCTGATGCGCGCACCACTGGGAGTCCGGTCAGCTTGTTCCTGACCATCATGTTTATCGCATCGCTGCGACTTCCCGGTACCTCGACCACTATTGGTGCCGCGATCATTATGTCCGCCACTGTTTTCATCCTGAATCGACCTCTAAAGATCTCACCAAAGAGAAAAGCCAAAACTTTCCGTATGATGATTCTGGCGGGTTATTCGTCTTTAGGTAATTAAGTGTAATTGATGTGGCACGGATTATTCGCTTACATCGACGTGCGCTTTGGCCACCATCACAGGACATTTTGCGTTTTGGATTATCTTCTCCGCAACACTTCCCATTAGGAGTTTAGATATTCCTGTCCTTCCGAGAGTGCCCATGACTATCAGGTCGTATCCCCCGCTCTCGGCTTCCTGAAGGATCACCTTCGGCGGTATCCCCTCGATCAATTTTTCCTCTATCTCTACACCTGCCGCATCGGCTTTTTCTTTAACGTAGCCGGTTGCGTACCTGCCTTCTTTCTCAAGCGTCTCGTAAATATTGACCAGCGCGGTGTCCATCGGCGAACTTGTGTAAACAGATCTGTCAAGAACATACAATGCCGTGATCCTTCCCCCTGTCAAAGCCGCCAGCTCTATTGCTTTCTCCACTGCATATTTCGTGAATTCGCTACCGTCCGTGGGTAAAAGTATCTTTTTGAAGTTCATTTCATCTCCTCTTTTTTGGTTTATACCTGAACACCGGATCTCTGCTCGAGAGGATCCCGTCGTGGGGTCCGGCGAGGGGGAACACAGTCAGTTCTGCCGTCATTCCAGCGGATACGTGGATTTTATTATTCGGATATAATATCTTTCTTCCGTTCGTTATCATTTGGCTCAAAATATCCTCTGCCGAACCCCCCTGAGAAAGAAGGACCTCCTTGAATGCATTTGCCTCGGCCCGCATGTCCGGGCTGCAAAGCATGGCGTTATCGGTGCCCATTGCGATATCGACGCCACATTCAGACATCCTTTTAAGCGGGGGAGTCTTTTTAAAATACCGATTGGATCTGACGCAAACCACTATCGGGACCTCCGCCTCGGCGCATTTCAGGAGGTCTGAGTCGGTCGCCTCCACCATATGCACAACGAACGCGGGATCCAGGGAGAGGATGAAGTCGATGTCCTCCCTCACCCTTTCGCTGGCGTGTATCGAGAATATCTTCCTTTGTTCTCTTGTCTGGTCGGCAACCTTCTCGATATATGCGTGATCCATATCGGAGATGCTTGATAGGCCTATTCCGTCTGCGACCTTCAGGATACGGGATACTTCCTTTTGGTCATATTCCTTGCTCAGCGGCCTTCCCAGTATTACCGCTTCCGGGCAGGCCTTTCTCAAGGCTATGCATCCTTTTTCGCCGCCTTCTCTGAAATCAATGAAAGTTCCTATCCCATTGCTGCGGGATGTTTCCGCATAGCCTGTCATGTTCTTAATGAGGTCATTCTCCCCAAGGGCCCTCAGGTACATATGCTTAAGACCGTTCGGGGGGGTGACCAGCTCTTCTATCGTCAGTCCCTGCGGTATCTTCAGACCGGCGTCCGCACAATGTGTATGTGCATTAACAAGCGGAGGCACCACCAGGCCGGCTGCGACCGGTCTTTGAGGGGGGACTCCTTCCTCGATGGAAGCCACGACCCCTTCCTCTATGCAGACGTATCCGTCGATAATGCCGTCTTCTGTGAGAACAGAGCTGCCCAATACATCCATGCCAGAAGTATAGATTCGCTAATATAAATTGACTCCAGCTTGTGTTGGAAACGTTAAAATACTAACATGGATTCTTCGACCGCAGGTGTTAAACATGCCACCAAAAGTAAATGCAGCAGAATGTGTAGCGTGCGGATCATGCGCAGATGTTTGCCCCCAGGATGCAATAACAATTGATGATATAGCTGTTATCGATGCAAGCAAATGTGTCGACTGCGGTGCATGCGTCGACGAGTGTCCTCCGGGCGCAATAACAGAATGATCTCCTCGGAGGTCCGAAAACTGAAATCAGCGGCCTGTCCGCTGATACAAACAACTTCCCTCCCGGTTTTTAAAAAAAGTCATCATTTAAGCCCAGTACGGCTTCTTCACAAATTTGTATGCGCTGATCACTGCGGTGGCAGCTTCTCCGCAGGCAGTAATTATCTGTTTGTACTTTCCGGGATAATCAACTACGTCCCCGCAGGCGAATATCCCGTGGCGGTTGGTAAGCATATCAAATGTTACCTTGACCAATCCTTCAGAAGTAAGGTCTATCCCCCAATTCTTAAGATCCGTTAGGTCGGAATCTATCCCGATGTTGATGACGGCAAGGTCGGCAGGAATATCAAAGACCTTCCCTGCCTGATCCAGAGTTATGCTCTCCAGCTCATCTGTGCCGTTGAATGACACAACATTTGTGTTCATTATGGTCTTTATGTTGCTGTGGTTCAAATCATAAACGTTCGATTCGTCGGCTCTGAACTCGGCCCTTCTGTGTACTATCGCAGTATCTGTCACGGAATCTGCGATCAGCGCCATCTCTATTGCGCTGTTGCCGCCGCCGAACAATACGACCTTCTTTCCGACGAGCTCTTCCTTTACGGGCAAGACGTAAGATACGCCCTTGCCTGTTAGTTCCGCCTCGCCCTTGCAGCCCATCTTTTTCGGATGGAAGCTTCCCATGCCTATTGCGATGATGACCGACTTTGTGTGATAGGTATTCTTGGTCGTTACTAAGACCAGCTCCTTTTCGCCATTGTTTATCTCTTTGACCTTTTCCATCTCGCGTATGTCGCAACCGAGGGATTCGGTCTGAGCATACAATCTGTCAGATAATTTCCTAGCCTGGACCGTCTCGAATCCGGGATAATTCCTTATCCCTTTCTCCGGGTACAGACTTGTAAGCTGGCCGCCGACGCGTCCAGCCTCGATTATCAGGGTGTCCATCATCTTCGACCGGGCGTAGATGCCTGCTGTCAATCCACCTGGGCCGGCGCCGATAATGATTAGATCGTAGCTCATTTCAGGGTCGTATCGATTATCTGTATAAAATAGTGTTCTGTCAAAATATTGCTTACTGATTGTTTTTCTTTAACAACGCTTCATTTTTTAAGTTTTTTAGTACTGAATTCGTAAAAATGTTACGAAGAATGCAACGTCCGCTGAATCAGACCGCATATATTTTTGAATTTGCACAAATGATTTATTATGCTGTACCGCAATGTGCATCCCATCATGGGCGTCAATGAAATTTCCGCAGAAAGTCTTCTGAATTTGATATTGGACAAAGTAGATGACATGATAATCATCAACGATCGGGACAGGGCAATAATATGGATGAACCGCGCCGCCCAGCGCGGCCTCTGTGTTGATATCGAAAATGTCGTGGGAATGAAATGCTATAAGCTTTTCGGAGCGACCTGCTGCTGCGACAACTGTGTAGCCAACCATACTCTGGGAGGCCCTCATCGCTGCGGATGTAAATTCAAGTGCACGAATAAGACGGGCGAGTTCATATGCGAACCTGTTCCATACTACAAGGACGGAAAGCTGAAAGTGGTCGTTCAACACATTCGCCCAATCAACAAAAACGAATAAATAGCAATATACGATACTCTGGCTTGTGATAATCGAAATAGCTACAATGCCGGAATTCTATCTCAGCATGATAGTTGTGATATGCTTCGCGGCCACCTTACTGATCACAAACAAGGTCAAGAGACCTAAAGAAGAATGAAGTTCCCGACACATCCGTTGTTAAAGAACCGTTCATAAAATATACCTGTAACTGGATTTCTCTGCAGGTGGAAAAAGTGGCAAACATTCCAAGCAATGTACTTGAAGTACTCAAAGCCAAAGGAACAACCAAGGTCCTCGTTACAGCATCGAAAGACGCCAAACCGCATGCGATCGTTGCCGGCAGCATAGTTTCTCCGGCGGCGGACACAATGGTGGTCGGGGAGATCCTGATGAAAACGTCGGCAAAGAATCTTAAAGAGAACGCCAAAGCAGCATTCCTGATCTCAGCCGGAAAGGATGCATATAATATCGATTGCACAGCAAAGGCTCGCCTTGACAGCGGACCGGAGCTTGATGCTATGAACAAAGAGCTCGCGGCAATGAAACTCAAAGCGGCAGCTGTTTGGGTCTTCAAAGTCGATGCTGTCTTCGAGCAGGGTGCGTCCCCGAAAGCGGGAACAAAGATAGCCTAAGATACGGCCACCAAACCCCTTTCCAACTTTCTTATAAATTCTGAAGCAGGTGATCCGTTGGCCCTTGAAAAACAGAGAAGAAACAACAAGATTATGATGGCGATAGGCGTGATCGTCGCCGTGATCGGTTTTGCTGCCTACTTCAAGGTCGGCCAGATGGCAGGCGTCCTGCTGATGATCCTGGGTGCGGCGATAGTCGTGATAACCTCTTCGATATCCGGCATATTTTACAGAATAGAAATGAAAGAGCTGCTGGATAAGCGCAAAAGAACTAAATGAAAGTAAAAAGTTTCCTCTCTTAAAAGTGGTCTCTATGCAGGATACCTGCAATCGAACGAAAATAGCTTTCGCTGAATGAAAGCTATTTTTGTTCCGCACATTATCGTTCTGCTCCGGGCCTATAACATTTTCCTATCTTCGCGGTCACTGCCGCATGACGATGTCGCTCTTGATCGCAAAGACCCGCCTTAGTTTATTTGACACGGTCCGAGCCGTAAAACTTTTTCATGGTCTATGTCTTTGTGATCTTCACCCTCGGCAGAACATTCCGTGCGGAATCCTCTGCGTCGCATCAAGGCATCTTCATGCCCGTAGTCCCTTTGCCTGTTGTCACGATGATGACCTCAGGCGGGGTTGGATCTGAACGGTTCTTTTCTGGTCAGCATTGCCCATATCGCACAGACGATCTTCCTGGCCGTCGCCGTCACGGCTTTCCAGTGAGGCATCCGTTTTGACATACGCCGATAGAACTTCGCTATCTGGGAGCCTCTGCAGAACAACGAATGCACCATGACCACATTCGCAAGACCGAATCTCACAAGCGGGTCGCCGTCCTTGGTTATCCTTCCGTATCTCCTCTTTCCCGCAGACTCCCTTGTCTGCGGGTTCAGACCGAAGTACGATACCAATTTATCCGGGTGATCGAACCTCTCTATCCCATCGATAGCCGTAATAAGTGTGGAAGCCGTCCTCGTGCCTATTCCCTTCATCGTCATAAGTATGTTCACATCTTCGTTACCGGAGAACCTTTCCTCGATCATTTCCTCTGCCTTCTCTATCTCATTGATGGCGGCCTCCATCATATTCAGCATCATATTCAGGGCGGGGTCGTTCTCTTTACGAAGGAACCTGACCGACCTTGAGGAATCCACGCTCTTGTACGATTCCGGCAGAACGATGTTGTGAAGGGAGACATATTCCTGAATTCTCAATATCATCTGATTCTTTATGACGGTACACTCGGCACACATCCTGCAGAGTGCCTTGTCTTTCATATTCTCATCATCCGACAGTCTGGACAGCTTTACTTTTTGTCTTCCTTCCGTCATATTCAACAAGATCTCTGCGAGCTTTCTCGCATCGATCCTGTCATTCTTCACCTTCGCCATTCCTATTTGCGGAAGGTCCGCGGCGTGAGCCACGACGATGTCGTACCCCAGCCCTTTGAAGTACTTCTCAACAAAGTGGGAGCGGGTGGAATTCTCGATCAATATCCTACACTGAAGCGGAGAATACCGTTCCGTGATCTCCATGAACCCTTCCGGGGTTGTATCGAAGTCGGAAAGCTCCAGCTCTGCCTGATTCTTCTCATTCAAAACACATGCTGAACAAATGCGCTTATGTACGTCTATACCAATAAATCTCATGGTCTCTTGCCTCTTTTGTTTGCACACTTAGATGCAAGAGACCACTTTTAAGGGAAATCGTTTGGGTTAAGAAAGAGATTTAGAATCTCCTTCTGTCGTTGCTTCTTCCGCCTTCCGGCTGGTGTTTCTTGAAGCAATCCCTGCAGTAGACCGGTCTTCCCTGTGTGGGTTTGAACGGTACTTCGCACTCGGCGCTGCAATCCGAGCATTTTGTTTTGAAATATTCCTTGGGCTGATCCCTGCGGTCTCCGCCGCCCCTGTATCCGCCGCCACTGTTTCCGTAGGCCATTTTCATTCCTCTTTTTTTATTAGGTCTTCCCAATACTCTACCTTTACCTCTTCAACGATGGACCGGGCGCAATATTTGAATGCCTATCTGCTGAACATATCATTTAGTTTATATACGTTACTATAAAACCAGAGTCTGTAATATTTATTTTTAAAAGGTTTGGGCAAAAAACTTCAGATATCTCTGTCTTTCAGGGCGCTTTTTAATATCGCTACTTCTTCATCGGAGAGGGTTATTCCTTTCCCCATCTTCTCTCCGTCGGGGGACCATTCTCTGATATCATACTTCGGATCCCTGTCGTTCCAACTGATCAGATTCAGTTCTTTCGTCCAGCCTTTGGACGATTCCGAGAGGACCGCTATCTTCTCTACAATCTCATATTTGAACTCTACCGGCATGGGGCTCACTCTTTAAAAAAACATTACGCTCTTATAGTATATAATGAGATAGGAATAAAGAAAAGAAAAATATAGAGACAAAAAAAGTAGAAAAATTAACCAAATAAAGAGAAGGGGATCATACTTTATCGTTCAAACAAAAGACCCAGCAGTCAAAAAATTGAACTTTTATCAATATAATATAAATACCTGAAATTCACTCACACAATTTATGTCATTCTTTGGCAACACAAAAACTATGGGACTCGTGATAATAATCGCGGGTATAATAAGCCTGATAGGAGGAATCGTGGCAGCCATAACAGCTGTCATGGAGATCAATGGTCTCGATAATCTTCTCCCCCAGGTCCTAAAGGCAATCGGAGCACTGGTAGTAGGAATAGGTCTGCTTTGGTGCGGAATCAATATCCGCAAAGCAAGCGACGGATCTGCGGCACTTAGGATATTCGTAAGGGTGTTCGGTCTGATCATAATTGTGAAAGCGATACTGGACTTGATCGGAGTAATTGTCGGTCCGGAAGACTTCACAATAAGCGGTACGCTTGTTGCATTCATAATCCAACTGATAATAGGATGTCTCATTCTGTGGGTCGGAAACAAGATCGCAGGAAAGAACAAGAATGTCCTCAGTAAGATCCTGTGGATCATATTGATTATTGCATTCATTGTATTGGCAATAATGGAGCTTCTTGCACTACTGAGCCTTGACCTTAACGCAGACGGCGCATTAGGGTTACTCATCGTTGGCATCTGTATGTTCATCGCATTCCTGATGGCACTTGTCCTGTGTTTCTCACCGGATGTCAAGAAAGCAATGCTTTGAACAACACGATTAGCTCAAACTTTTTAAAAACAATTTCATTTTTTAACTTTCTTTGCTTCATAAACATTTATATTCTTGTTTTGAATAGAATGTTTAACAAGGCCACTTGAATAAAAGAAAAATTCATTTCGGCCTGAACGGTGTAATGATGGATCCGTTGTTCCTGATACTCATATCAATATTGATGGTGGTTCTAGTCGGGGTCTCCGCTTATTTCGCATGTTCGGAGACAGCCTATA
>JGI20166J26741_10333337_pt1 | contig 32770 bp, 21 predicted proteins | sample TergutCu122P5_FD_26741 | JGI IMG/M metagenome (IMG submission 26741)
TGACAGCTCGCGTCTCGATGTTGTTGAAATCGCGCGCGTCGCCTGACATGCTTCCTTTCAGTCTCTGTAACAAGAAAAGACTTGCAATTCGGCACATGAAAAGACCCCTCTTTCCAACGACAGTACCGATTCCGTCCTACGACATCGGGAAGTAGGTCGGGCTTAGGACTTATCAGCACGCCCTCTTACATATACGCCTTAATGAGTATAAACATAACTTATGTATGTACGATTGTACCACTGGTTCGTTTGTATATATTCTCTTAAATTATCATCGTTTGTGTACCATCATTTCTGATGCAGTCGAAAACGCCACGAATCGATACTGCAATATCGGATCAGTTATCTGCATCGCTTCCAGCTATGGATGCAGCGGAGCGCGGGAGAATGGGGTTTGTGCATAATCTCGTTATTTATTTAAATTATAAGCTGTGTAGTACATATCCTACACTGGATAGATTAATATAGCTTTGTGCCTTTGCCTAGATGATGTAAGCTTATATACTCTATTTGCCTGCCGGTACTGGTGTAGGTGACGTCCGGATATATGTTACAGGGAGGGAATTCCCGGATATAACACAGGGGAGTAGCTATAAAAGTATGGCAATGGAATGTAGTAAATACTACGAGAATTTGGAAAGTGTCTAGTAATACAAATTATTCAAAACTTTAGGCGAAAATTCTAGAGACCTTCTGCGTGGCTTAGGCCCAATGTAAAGATAATATTAAAGGGAGACTTTAAGAAACATAGCGGACGATGGTGATTTAATTAATCTCTTTCAGAATATGGATGCTGTGTTGGACATTCAGAGACGCGGTGATAAAATGTTGCGTTTCATAAAAAGAGGAGAATTTCTTTACTACTTGACGAATAGAGAGTAATGCTGACATTTACTTTTTGGGTAGTGTCTGTTTCTTTATCGTATGAACGTCCAGTAAAATCCATGAGAGTGAGGGAAATGAGAGCCTTATTTAGCAAATAAGCATGCACATATTTTAAGACAAAATTACAAAGAGAAGCAATATTCTGATCTCTATTTGGAGGATGATAAAAAGGACTGACAAAATGGTAGAGGGTACAGATTCAGAAACAATGGAGTAGAAACATGTATATTATGTGCCTGTGTACACAGCAATAAACGGAATGTGACGTGTTGAAGCGCATGAAACAGATGCATGTGGCCTATAGTGAAAACAAGAGCGAAAATCGGTGTACATCCAATGGGTTTAGACGCAAAGGGTGGAAACGTACACATGCAGTGCACACTAACAGAGCAGGCGTCAAAAATGTAGTAGCAAACGTGAAAGTGTGTGCAACTGAATATAGACACAGAAAGGGTATAAAAGTATACCTCAGATGCACGCAGAAACGGACACGGCGCAAACGTGTATATTATCTGCTTACAGATACACAAATGGTGGTAAATGCATATCAGCTGCGTGTAGACACGGCAAGTGGAAATGAAAGGGGCAAATCAGTTGCCTACAGACACAGCAGTGGTGGAAACGTGTTTATCAGCTGTGTACAGGCACAAGTGGAAAGAAAGGCGTATCTCAGCTGCGTATAGACACAACAAGAAGGATGAGAAATGTATATCAGCTGCGAATAAGCACAGCGAAAGTGGATAAAATGTACGAATCAGCCGCGTATAGACAGAGCCAGAGTGCGAAAAAAGTGTGTATGAGCTGTGTATACCCACACAGGATAAGTGGAAAAATGTCTGTATCTGCTTTGTACGAGTACAAGAGGGATGAAGCACGTTTATCAGCTGAGTACAGACACACCAGAACAGGGAAAAATGTACCAGTATGAATAGCCGCGTATAGAGAGAAAAATAAGGAAGAAACTTGTGTATCAGCTGTGTCTCAGACACGGCAAGATGGATGAGTTATGTATATCAGCTACCAATAGACACAGCGAAAGTGGATAAAACGTGGGTATTGACTTTGTAGACACAAGAAAACTGTAGTGGACATCAGCTGCATATACACAGAGAAGAAGTAAATAAAACATCTGAATGAGCTGCGTATAGGCAAAGTGCCAGTGGGGACTTGTTTTACCGGCGTGTAGACAAACAAAATGTGACAAAACACGTGAATCCGCTGTGTTCAGGCAAAGCAAATGCGGAAAACTGTAAAGACGCTTGGTGTAGAAGCAGTATGACGGGAAGCACTTTTTTATCATCTGCGAATAGACGTGACAGGAAATGTTTACTTCATCTGAAGTAGGAACATATACCATGTACAAGACATCCGCGAATGATGTTATGATTTTGTACTTGTATTTTTTGAAGGTGATGGCTGGTTCCAGGCAGTTACTGAAGTTATTTTGCTTGTTCATTCACACAAAATATGAGGTGCCACCTAACCCAGTGGAGCAGAGGCCTATGCATGTATGTATATATAATATATATATATATATATATAAACAACCAGTCAAGATCCTGGCAGTATTTTATGGAATACTAAAGTTCATTACCGTTTTCATAAAACCCCAAAACACGAGCTATGCTGAGCCAAATAATTGCTGTTCACATTCCCATATTTTACTTCATCAGAAAATACTTAGTATTTTGGTCACACATAAACCCTGTCTCCAAATTTTCCTCTTTTCGGGGTTTCAAATTAAATTTTGAGAAGTGTCTCATCTTCAAAATGCGTCCTACATATCCAACCAAATTCACTGGACTGTAAAAGTGAGAAGATCCACATTCCAGTGTTGACACCCTCCAGTTACGTCTCTGTTCTGCGGTTCCCCTCTGTATTCTGCTGTAAAACGCCATCTTATACCATAAGAATGAGAGATCGCTTTCACAGTCGCGTAAGCAGAAGATAGAATTATCACTTTTAATATTTTATCTTTACGTTCTTGGAAGGAAGACGCGAAAATAAAAGGGGCACGAGATGCCTTGTAATTAAAAAAGGAATAAAGTCAACTTTGATGATTCTAAAAACGGTCTTCAGTATTAAGTTTTTATTTATCTGTCGCTGTAATCTTTAATACTGCAACTTAGACTAGTTGCAGTCATGCGAAATAGGACATTTAGCTGACAGAGGATTCCCACCATAGCCAGTACCCTATATTGTAGGACTGTCATTTTAACTTTACGTCGAAATGTGTTTTCATTTTTGTTCCTTTATTGACGTGATGCTTCTCAGCCATGTGAGAGCGTAGGCTTGGATTGTGTTTTTGACTGGGGTTACTGTGTGGGTTATTACAAACAACACGAACTAAACGCGATGGTCGATGAGTTCAAGAAAACTTGAGTTGCTGAAAGAGGAAATGATGTCTGATTTGGCGTTGATTTCTTTCGTTCTACTTTGTCTGCTTCTGTTATCCGTCTTTCTCTTTCTATCAAAACAAGGAGTCATGAGACAGATAACTGCAGTATTGTAGGACGAAATTCCTTCAGTTGGGTAAATCAACTTGTGTGCTCTTGCATTATTGCGAGTTTCCTCTACTTCCTCCGTTCCTACCCAAGTCCCCACAACGGGGCCTATATGCGATGCTACAAGATAGCAGATGAATTGAATGAACGATTAATATGCGAATTACACCTATCTAACCAACTTTTAAAGCACTAAAAAGTAAACACAAGCGATAAACAGTTTCCTTCCTACATTTTTCAGCACTCCCGGGGTGCCATCAACAGGGAATTCTGATGCCGTTAATGAGAAATCATAAGCTTTCTAAAAAATGTCTATCTTGAAAGATCCGTTCGAGATTTCAGCACATCATGATGCCGCAGACGCACTTCAAGGTATTAACACATACGATATTTGACACTTTTTACACGCTGCCTACAAAATATGAAAGTACAGGTATGTAATTCGGAGGCCCGCGGTTAAAATCTCAGTCTCTACTGAACGCGTTACGTGATTTTCCTGAAACACCTTGATGATTGCATTTAGACGAGACACGATCATCTCCATCAAAATCTTACCCATTCAAGCACACATCTTGGACAGTCATATTATCTGACCAGACAAATATGTTGGCTATATATTGCCTGTCATTTCCGATTGTCAGTACTCAGTTCATGTTAAGTGAATTTTGGACTGCTTTCTGAAAAGACACTTGGTCTTACAGGGAGACGCGAATAAGTGTACCAGCAGCAGCAGTAGTAGTAATAAAACAACTAGAATTACAAATAAAAGAAAAAACGTTCGGTAACTTTCAAAGATATTAACCACTCTCCTGAAACTTCATTATGCTAATTGAGGCGAAGTTAAACAAAATTAATCACAATATCATCCTGCATTTTTTGTGGATTTACAAGCAAAATGAAAATTAAACAATATTTCATAAAACGACACGTCATTCAAATATGTAACAACTTAAATATTCTTTTGTTAGACTCCAATTCATTTCTTTTTACACGATGTAATTCATTGCGTTGTCTCTCTTGCGACAGGTCCATAGCCTTTTCCCAGGCGAGTTCTCCACAGAGTGCGATCTACTGCTTCCACTTCCATATTCCAGAATCTTCTATTTTCCTAAAGCTTATCCAGTAGCTACTTACGACTTCCTCCTCGTCTTTTCGTCAATCTTATCTTTCTTCAATAACGTGTTTTAGAAGGCTGTTGCTACGAACGAAGGGCGGCTTGGATATCTCATTCGGTATAGCGACTCGCTACGGGCTTGACGGTCCGGGAATCGCGTTCCGGTGAGGCGAAATTTTCCATGTTGGTCCAGACAGGTCGTGGGGCCCAACCAGCCTCCTGTACAACGGGTATCGGGTATCCTTCCTGCGGTAAAGTGGTCGGGCCGTGTGTCTGATCACCCACCCCCCTTTAGCGCCTAGGCTGCGAATGGTTCGGATTTACAACTGCGCCTCTCCTCTGTGCCTGCATAGGCCATGTCATTAAGTAATCTGTAACTTTACTTTTACCTTTACTTTAACTCCTATGCAAAATGTCCATCTTCATTCGTTTTATTGTATGAATGTAGGATGTTTATTTCTTCCTTGACTTTATATAGGCACGTATTAACAATATTATATTGATTTAAGAGGAAAGAAATTAATGTCAGAAAATGACAAGTTCATACCGTGTAAGTGTGAAAAGTTTTAAAACACAGCTGGTCAGACCCTTGGACTCAGTAACCTACTCTAAAGAGAGAATCTTTCGCGATCTAACCTAGTACAGGGCATTCATATGAGAACAACTAGGCAAAGAAATGTAAGATGGTATAATAACGTCAAACACACAAAGTATAATTTTTTCATTTATTAAAAATTGATGTTCCCAAAATATAACAATTTACCATAATTAAAAGTGTTTTTCATTAAACTTCCTATTGCGAAGCTGATGCATGACATTGCATATCTAGCGAAAACTTACTGAAAGAATTTTCTTAATTACTTGGGCACAAGTGAAGGCAGTATTTTAAACTTTCACCGGTCCAACGGCTCGGTATCTTGATATAATAATCTTTTTCTGGCAGAAGGTGTCTTCGAAGATGCAGATTGATCCAAAAATTTCTGTCCAACGAAGAGCTAATGATCGTACAGAGGCGGCATACAAATTTGATAGAGCCCAAAAAGAGGCCATAATCGATAAAACAGCTGAACGCCCTCGATTGGCAGATAACCACCTCTGGTTTAAGAGATAACGTCCATGCAATTAGTTAAGCACTATGTTATAAATATTTCCATTTCGTGACAACTAAAATTCCATAATTTCTGTTATTACATATGAAGGTAAACTTTTTATGGTGCAGTTTTGTATCCTGTAAATCATCACCGAACATTAATTGGGAAGTGCATAGGCCTACACATTTTGCACTACTCATAAAAGACTATAGTGTGGCCACCTATTAGCCTGCTAACACATTCTTAACAGTAACCGCTTTCTACACATGAATTCAAGCCCTTGCACTCCCTTCAGTAAGAAATTAAGCAGCTTTACTCGTATATTTTACTAAGAAGCAACAAGATCTTGCCACACTGACCTCCGTGTATGAGAAGCTAAGTGGCATGATGGCGGCATTTTTGTAAATGCATATTTAAAAGACTCTGTTATATGAAGCAGCTAGAAGCTGTGTGAAATCTTAATGCTGGTAGTGAGGAGGCGGAAAATGAAAGAGAAGTGCAGGGTTGTGAGTTACGGGTATAATTGAAAGAGATGATGTTTAATGAATTTTTAATGGAAGTGGAGGAAAAGGAGCGGAAAACAAGCACGGGATATATATATATATCTATATATATATATATATATATATATATGCATGCAAGTACTTTTATTCTTATGCCCTACTTACGTATAAAGAGGTTCAGGTACAGCACCTAACAAAACGTTGTGTTAGACATAAGGAGTAAACATTAGAGGAATGTAAAATAGTTGCATAGAATACATATAGAAAGAATCCGATTCGTAAGGGCATTTATTTTTATCACTTCAGCAGTATTTGACATAATATTCTTTTCAATCTTAGGCTTCCTTTACGAAGTAAATAAAACTCCTTATATGGAGAACACGTCTGTCCATCCGTCCGCCTATGACCCAGTAAGAGCGACTAAACCACTTGTCGAATTTTCATTAAATTCGGTGTAGGGGTTTTTTACAGAACGTCATCGAGTAAGCATATGTTTCATGAAACCTAATGCAGTAAGTTATGCTTTACGTAAGGGTGTAAATAAATTTCTTACACTAATTTTCACATTTTCTGAATGATTTGCACAAAATTCTGTACCGGCAAACTATATGTGACATCGTTCAGTTGACATAGGTTTCATAAAAATCGGTACAGTGACAGCAAGACTTTATCTCAGGGCGTTATTTTGACTAATTTCCTACATTTCTCGTCCTCTTCCGATACAATTCTTCAAAGAAAATGTCCACAGAAATGTATTTAGTAGTACGCGTGCCGTGAAAATCGGCGCCGTGAAAGCCATACTTTACGTACAGACGTAGGTCTAAATAAATTTCTATCCGTACCTTCCACATTTACTGTCCGATGTTGGTGGCAATCGGTACAAGAGATCGCACATAATGATGCTGAGTTTAGAGACAATCGGCGCAGGGAAGGCCATATATATCTTACTGACGTCAATGAAATTGCATTCACGCGCGTACCGTGAAACCTTACACTTAAAAACTAGAAGGTCTCGGTACAGCCTGTGAAATATGTCACGGCTACACCATTTGGAATCTTGTTTTATCATGACGAGAGGCTATAAAAATAGACATTGAGCGTTTTATTCGAAGCGCTCTCAAATGCTCAGATTACTTACCGTAAAAGTTAGATGAATATAAATATGAGTGTGGGACACTGGGGGTTACTACTGACAGAGGAAAGCTGACTGGGAAACAAACTTGTCTCATTGTCACCTTGTTCACCATAAATTCCACATGAACTGGACTGCGATCGAAGTCGGGCCTCCGCAGTAAGGAATAAAGTGCATAATAGTAAAGGCATTCATTTTTAGATGTAAAATACACTAAACCTGTATGATTGTCACTTAAAACACCATGCATTTTCTTTTGCCAGAACTGCATTGAATGTAAGTATTATTAAACTATTTTAAATTATAGGTGCTAAAGATAAAAGTGGAAACATGAAGTACAATTTCAGTAATCTTACCTTATGATTAAGTACATATCTTTGTATAAGCTAAATATGACCACAATTTCTTCGACATTTGTATTTAAATCTCAAAGTTTCAGTTATCTAATCAATGAAATATGTAAAAATAACAATGGATAAAAAAATATTTTCTTTGTCATACGAAATAAAGTAGGTAAACCAAAGAGCATTTTTTGTGCAGAACTCAAATATGTTTTTAGTTCCTATCAGGCAAGGTTCTTAAGTGACGCACGGTTGAATTTTGAAGAAAACCTGTGTTGGCATTATACAGAGTGTACATTATACTTTACCTAAGAAATAACAGTGGATGACTTCCTGCTACATTTTGCCTTTGGTACATCCTTGCTAAATGTCCATCAATAATCAGTCAGCATACTGGAACTCCACTTGCCTTGGTACCACTTTGCCATGGTAGGAATATCCAGGTTTGGTTCAGATGAGGAACAACTTGCTTCAAATGTCGGATCCGAATCAACATTGTCACATACTTGCTGTCTGCGACATTCATCAGAATCAGAGTGTCATTGCTAAAAGTCAGATTTTCCAGAGGCTTTGGTACAGGCAACCACCGTGTGCGACAGGCCTCACTGCAGTGGCAAATCTGGACATTTCACTGTGTGTTTGAATTGGGAGGTGATACCTTTTATGTTTGTTAAACAAAAGTAACAATCGAATGAGGGGTTTTTTGGTTCCCTCCATTCCATGGGAACGGCGAACGACATTTGGCGCGAACTATTTACGCATCCTGTGAGAAGCCTCAAACACTTTACACAACAATTATTAGGGGCCAAACTTTTATCTTAGTCATCTATTTTACACTCAAAATAAATCTTATAACATTTCCTAATGAGAGGAGTATAATTTCCCCTCTGAGAACTGAAGGTCAGTTCACCACTGATGAAAATATAATAAACAGAATCCTTTCACACAAAACACTTACCTAAAAGAACACACAACACTTGCAACTTATCACAACGCAGTCCGGCACACTGCTAGCAGTGCTGTATGATCTACTGTATTTGTACATGATAGAGCAATTCTAATAACTTATTTGAATTCAGCGCGGAAAAATAATAAGAAACGTAAATTAGTTTCCATGTAACAAACATTTTTTTACCAGTGTATAATCTAATATAGTTCAATCACAAAGTAGAAAATATGTTGCAGATGGTAAGAATTATTTTATTTTAGAAAAAGTTATTTCATGCAACATATTTCAAATATTGCAGGTCTATGAAGTAATGATGATGTATTAACCTACTTTTGTGTACAGTCTTCATAAATTTTTGTCTTTATTAACTCTACTGGCATTAACTAAAATAAAAATAGAAGCTACTAAATTTAATGTATTTATTTTTTCTGAAATTCTTAAAAGAGTTGGAGATACGTTTATTTGGCATAACCAAGTTCGGGTCAAAAGGGCTGTATTGTCAGTGCAGTGGAAATTGCGTTATACAACAAAATATGAGATAAGACTAATTTTTAGCAGCTACTTGGGGTGTCTTTATTTGGATGTGTCACGTCTTCTATGTGCTCGTTGGTATAAGGGTTGTCTTTACACATTGAAAATTAGTTCTGGAAGTTATTTAAAACAGCCAGGCTGTTGGCGGAATGGGTCGTACATGCAAATCATGAAATAAAGAGACAATGCCGTGTGCAGATTTGGCATAGTTCGTAAGTGTGGGAGAAATTTGTATAGGGCCACTAAATGACATCAATTGAATTGCAGTACAGGCGGTCCCTGTGCTTGATAATAGTTACTTTCCTGAAGATAGTTTCAAGTAAGAAGTTTCTTAAACGTGTAGCTACTTCCCGTGAGCTGAAAGATACTTAACAAATTGGATTTGCCTCCTCGAACGACTGAAAAATAACAAAGAATTAGAAATCCACAATTTTAGTGTCCCAAATGAACATAAAAATAAAGGAAAAGAAATGTTACATATGGTACAAAAATACAGAATATAAGAGAAGTGTTCACTAAACAACAGCTGGAAAATAAGCTTTTCGTACGTTTATTTTCCATTATGTTGCCTGAAATTATTCCAGGGTACTAATTTTGTTCACAAGTTTTCGGATGAGCGAGTTCTTTTTCGGAAGACTAGGCAACCGGGCGGCTTGCTTTTCTTCGTATGGGCAAAATTTCTTAAATCGAATCTTTGTAACACGCGGAGTGACCGTAACGTAGAATCGTTAGACACCGAATACATATAGTGCTTCTCTACCTTCACAGAAAGTTATAAGAAACTGATTGGATATTTCCTGGTTTGTGTAATTCATATGGTTAAGCACACAATCAAGAGCATTTGTAACCATTCGAAGCCTGCCAATCATCCACGTTATATATGTAGCTTCATATCCTACCTCACAGAGACAACAGTTCACCTGCAGGAGAGAAAACAGTCGGTTACCGCTACTTAGGAATCTAACTATTTTTATGGTGAGAATCATCTGCAAAACTATGCAAATACGCCGTGTGGGCAAAATACAGAAAGTTTAATGGTGGTATTTTGGTACTACTGTCTTTAAGAGAGGTTAATTTACTATAAATACAACATAATCATACCGTTCGATCTTCAGCTACGTCATTCAAGCGCACAGAACTGTAATAAAATTGATTTACTACCAACATTACATCATCAGTATCATCAAATAAGAAATTTTATGACAGTGAAGTGCTGAATGATAAACGTCTGTGTTTGGAGATAAAGTTTGATGTAAAGCTCGCGTATATTCTTCCTTTCTTTTTTATTTCTTAGGTATTCCTTTTTTTCCCTTTTCATCCTCTATTTATCTCATTTATTTACTTCTGTCTGTACTTGTCTCTCTTATTTCCACGTTCCCCCTGTCTTTTATCCTTTATTCTTCCATTATTTGTCCCCTGTTCTTTAATTTCCCTTCCTTCATTCGTACCTTTTTATTTTCTTTTTCCACCTCTGTTTCCCTTTATTTCATTTACATCTCCACCTGTCTGGCTTATTTCCGTTTTCCTCTGCCCTTTTTCCTTCTTACATTTTTTATTTATTTTGCCCACTATCCTTTCTTTTCTTCTTTCTTTCCTAATTTCTGTTTCTTTTGTGCAGTACAAATGTACTCCTATGTTACGAAGTTATTAAGTGTCAAACAATATTTCGTTATAGGATGTGAGCTGGTTTAGGGTCGCAATGTGCCCTCTCAATCCAGCAGGCAGTGAGTCATGGCTGTCCTAAGCCGGGGTCACGTACTGTAACACATCACACGTCTCTTTGGTTTGGTCATCAAATAAGAGAGGATGACTGTGGGAGGGCTTTAGATCTGATGGGAAGGGTGGATGAACAGGGAAGGGCACGTAAGATATTGCTCCATCAGGTGTCGATGATTGGCTCTCAAATTGAATACTGGACATGGGCGGAGGATGGAAAGAAGACAGTGAAAACCTGGAATTGTTGTGGTAGCCATCCAAGCGCTGTGGAATTTAGATGGAGCGCAATTGGTGAATTAGTAGCCCATGTTTAGACCTAATTATGACACTATGACACACTGCATACATTTACGACTAGAGACAGGTACTGAGAGGTTCATTAGAACTAATTATGACACTGTGACACACTACATACCTTTACGAATACACGCAAACCTTGGCAAATATATTAGAGCTGATTATGACACACTGCATCTATTTCTGACTAAATACAGACACCGACTCCTAAACTAAATTAATTATGACACATTGTATGGATTTATGACCACAGATGGATATTGACCTAAGCACATGAAACGCATGACTATTTCGAATTCACAGAACACCTGACTTCTTATGACCAATTTCATTTCATTTAGTTTTGAATGCCATATTGAATAAAAACAATTGGTCCAATTTAAGATTCCGAATATTTTACGTAGTGTTATATTTCTTCCTTCTTAACAAAATAAACAATAAGAAACTTTCTGGTATTATGAAAACAATTTCCCAGACGGAAATGAATAAAACTGAGCTTTTCAGTTTGTGGTTTCATATATTGTTGCGATTCCACAATGATCTCGAGCCGAGAAACAAAAAAGTACGATAAATGGTATTTAAAAACATATCACCATGCTACGGCACAATGTTCAGTAATAAAAGTATATATTAAAGTCCTGATTTTAATAACAACTAAGAATAATGCAAGTTTTTTTTCATATTGGTCTACAGCAATTCTTATGTAAGGCTTAAGAAGTTAAAATTCCCGGTTATTGTACCACTGTTCACGACGTAAACATGCACGCAGAATTTTAATATTGACGATGAGTGATGTAAGAAGTTCAACTCATTTATTTCAGTGGTAGGCTTACATTTAAAGGATTCGGGAGATATGTCAATACATTTTCAACAGTTCTGCTGATACAGCATCAGTATGAAATACCATGCCTCACATTTCCTTGTTTTCATACAAGCTCTACGAAGACCCAAACTTTGTAACTCGTAACCTGTTGGGAGGTGGGGATTGTTGATGGATTCAAATAGGATCGGGACCTTCGTACTACATAGGTCGGTCACATCAGGCGCTTCTTGTACTCCACATCACCCTCCTCTTGGGAGAGATACGCTCTTATTAGATTCACCCTTCTCTTATCCTATGGGAACCCGGACAATGTTCCAAACATCGGTTACAGTAGCGTTTGAAATAGATGCATCTACTGGTGAGGATGTTCTGCTCATTATTCACGATTATATTTTAAATTCACACACCTCGACATACGTAACGCGCAGCAAATATAAGTACTGTTAATACTGCCCCGGAATACTTTGGTCTCAATTGTGTCCCAGGAAAATACGCCTATTAACAGATTTCACATCAATTCGTATTTCAAACACACGTCAATAAACTATGATCATGGTACTACAGTCCTTGAAAGGGATCAGTATTCATTACAGATATCTTAAGTAACATAACCGCAAAACTAAATTCTATATGAACATTCAGGCCGTAATAAGAAAACGAGTCAGCAGGCCACTAAGATTTGCGGCGTGTGAAGATAATTCTAAATTCAGCAACACACAGAAATTAGAACTCTGCTTTGTACTCTCGAGATTCAGGATTTTAATCTCTTTTCCAGTTGTTGGATTTTATATTTCCCTTCACAAAGTTTTGGAATACGCCCAACTAACTCCACGTAGCGGAGTCCATCTTTAGAAGCCAACAGTTCTCAGTTTAATGCGAAATTTCCCGCGTTGTATGCACCCTAATATTCATTACCATGTTCACAACAACCCGCCACATGCTTATATCATGAGCCAGATCAAATCACTCCGTGCCGTGTCATCTTTCTACTTTAAGGTATAGTTAAATTTTATGTTCCATCTGTCTTTCCAAGTGGCATCTTTCCTTCAGGTTTCCCCACCAAAACCCTGATTGCATTTCTCTTCTCCCTATACGTGCTACGCTTCTCGCCGATTTCGTTCTGCTTGATTTAATCACCCGAATAAAATTTTGTGTGGAGTAAAGTAATAAAGCCCCTCATTATGCTCTTTTCACAAGTTTTCTGTTACTTCTTCCATCTTAGGCCCAAATATCCTCCTCAGCACCCTATTCTTGAATGCCGTCAACCTACGTTCTTCCTTTATATGTGACATGATTATTATAATGAATAGAATGCGTATCAGTCAAAACACACATAAAATTTATTGTCTAAATAAAGTTTGTTTTGACTGACACATATTTTATATATTATACTACGTCCTTCACTTAATGTGAAAGGCAAGGTTTCATACCCATATAAATAGTAGGGGAAATTCCAGTTCTGTATATTTTAAATTTTATAATTTTAAAAAAGCAGGAGGAAAGAGAAAAGATTCTGGGGCGAATTGTAGCAGCAATTCTCTAAATTTAATCCGCTCTTTATTTCTTCATTCATGCAATTTTCATGCGTTAGTGCCGTTCCAAATATTTGAACTTTGCTACATTTTCAAAAGGTTTATACGGGGTCTTTTTGTTGTGATTTTGTCCTGCATTCTATTCACGAGAAATGAGCATATACTTAGTTTTCTTTCTATTTACTTCTAGGCCAACCTCCTTCCTAGCGGCTTCTAAGCTTCTGTTTTCCTTTATAGTATTATGTTTTTGCCCACTAAATCAACATCACTAGGGCAGATAAATATCTGACGCATTCGATTCAATTTCATTTCATCCTGGGTTGTCATGCTACTTCCATTCATAATAATCTAGACTCTCCTTGGCTGAGAAACTGACATTCTTTCTAATATTTTCCCAAGCTCTGTTTATGCCCCTCATACCTTCTCCAATGCTGCAAACTTTGTCGAGTTCTTAAACTGATAGCCTGGTGTTTTTTTTAACTGATTTCCACTTTGTTAAATTCTTGAGATCGAATCTTGCCATATCGAACTTCTGTTCCGCCGGTTTATCAGTCACAGAATTTTCCTAACTTTCCTAAACACCAGACAGTTATCACTATCACAGTCAGTTCCCCTGAATGACTGGACATTATTATACTTGAAAGCCATCTGCTCTCTATCAAGATGTAAGGAATCTGATTGTGATTCTTCACATCAGAAGAGATCCAGCTGTAATGATTTATGTTTATATGCAGGAACATTGTGCTTTTAAGAACCAGATTTTTTGATGTGGCGAAGTTCACTTCTCTTAGCACCATTATTATTACGATGTTCATGTAAGCTCTCATTCCTAGTTGTCGGCTTGAAAATATCTTCTCTGCACAATTTTGCGTTGAAAACTCCTAAGAGAATTTTCGTACTGTCCTTAGGAAATTTATAGCATACTTGCGCCAATTCCTCACAGAAACTGTCCTTTGAGTTATTGGTTTTATCTCAGTCAGTGCATGCAGATTTAGCACAATAATATCAAATCAGCGACCTCTCGGCACTATATACTATATCCTATCAACAACAAACTCTACTCTCGCAACTGCTGATGTGTTTCTCCCATGTACATAAAACCCAGTCTCGAACTGATATGTTTAATTTCCTTTTCCATAGAGGAAAGTAAAATCCTGTGCTAGTTCAGCGTCTCCCTTCTCCTATTTAACTCCCTGTACTTCCAGTAAACCTAATCGTTAATTTTCTGTTCACTGTCTTAAGTGACCCTGGCCTATACAGGCTTTCCATATGTAATGCGTCAAATCTCATGTCCTTTTCCCATTGCTTAGGTCGTTTCAAATGACATACACAGTTCCGCGACACCAAGTTCCGTTTCGAAAAATGTTACTTCTTTTTACGGAGAGTAGTCTTCACCCCTTTCCCATCCCCCAAGTTGAAGGACCACCTCTTGTCGCCTGTCTGTTCCCTCTATGCGCAATTGAGAATGCGCTATGCCATGGTGACGGGGACCCAGTTGTCACGGAAGAATCCTGAGAGTAAACAATTTTTTTAAGTTACGATCTATGTAACCGACTTTTCTGAGAACGTTTCGTAGATTAGCTAAGAAAAAGAGGCGTGTAGATGTTCTTCAATTCTCTGAGGAATCACAATTTAAACTAAAATTTCAATTTTTGGACGCAGTCCGACTTTGGACCGGAACGTGACTTTCGCTGATGTGAAACAGACATGACCAAAAATGTAGAGCTAAAATGGCAGGTTATAAATAGACGTATCGTAATATGACATTATTAGACAGTTTGGGTTTGCGTTTTTTAAATCCTTCAAGAGAATCAAAGACCGACATGTATAGAACTCCACGTTCAGAACTTTGAAAAAGAAACACCGAGTAACAATTAATGTGTCACTTCCTGCTCTTGTTAGTGCAGACGCATTATAATTTCATAAGTGTTTTGTGAAGGCTGGAATGGAGACCGTAACGTCGTACTGACATGGTGTGCCATTGCTAGGTGTCTGACAATTAACACACCCGAAGGTTCCCTCCTTTCGCCCTTCGAGGACAAAAAAGCCGTACTTTTTCAGCGTTCCGAGAATTTAGCTGAACGAAAAGTTGATTAGATTTTGTTATACAATCAGCCTTTCTTTACCAAGCTGCATCACGGGTTGGCCTTGTGATTAAGATAAACACTTAGCCATTAAAGGAAGAAGCGTTCGATGTCCAGTCGGAAGAGCTGCTGTGAAGAAAACCTGAAAAGAGACGACAATTTGTGTCATCCACGTATCCAGTTTGATACATTGTCGGCGTGTTTAACGACATTATTTCCACTATGTTACACACACGTAGCGTCGATTGGATGGGTAGATGTTAATTATAAATTGGGAACGCTATGGACAGAAGCTACGAATGCCCGTAAAGTCGGAGACTGCTGGAGAAATCTAGGTACAGAACAAAGAACAATATTTAACAGATGATAAAAATTTTGCGCCACGACAAAGACTGGCCGCATGTGGTTCGAAATAGGGGCAGCACTACTGACCCCCGGATACTATAAAACGAGGAGAATTTCGCGGTTACCTGAAAGACTTTCAACTTTTTAAAAAAACATTCTGCTCCATAGAGTTAATTCGTACTACTGTGGTGCAAATCTTGTCACATTTGGCAAGGTAGCGAAAAAATTACTGCCAAATTAAGAGGGACTTTACGGAAAACAAAGAACAGTGTAATTTACACAATGGTAAAACGTTCGCCGGTACAAAATATTAGTTGTACCTAAAACTTTGCTTGTTATATTTGGACGTGAAACTTGGTCTGCCACATTAAGGGAACAGCACAGGCGGAGTGTGCTTAAGAATGGGATTCTGGGGAAGCAGATGACCCTAACACGGAGGAAGGAACAGGAGAATGGAGAAAAGTGTATAATGAGGAGCTTCGTGATTTCTATTCTTCACAAAATACTGTATTATTCGGAAAATCACATGAAGGAGAAGGAACTGGGCGACGGATGTGCAAGCATGCGGGAGAATAGAAATACATGCAGGGTTTTGGTGGGGAAACCTGAAGAAAAGAGGCCACATAAAAGACTTAAGCGTGGATGCTAGGATAATATGAGAACAAATCCTGAAAAAAATACGATGGGAGGGCGTAGAATGGATTGATCTGGCTTAAGATATGAACAAGTGGTGGGCTGTTGAGAACACAAAGAAAACTATGGGTTCCGTAAAATGCGGGGATTTTTTTTTATCTGAGGAACTATTAGCTGCTGAAGAAAGGCACTGCTTTCTAGATTTATTTAGTTGTGACGTATGTCAGTTACCTACTCAGAACTGACATTAGAATTCCGTAATTACTGGCAGTGGGATTACCATTGACATTGTTAACACACAACCAGCACAGTAGCGTCGTATCAGACTACCACTCACCCTCCGACTCTCGAGTTCAATCAATAAAACATGGCCCGGTTCCCTCAGCACTACACCAGCTTCGCGTTGTCATGACTACACTAACCCTGCTTCGACGCCAACCGTCCTAGCCGAGGCTCTTCATACACATCAACCCGACAACACAAGCTTAGAATTCTAATTATATTTGTTTTTAATTTCACGTGAAATGTTTATTGCTAAAGTCTGTAACGGTAGCTGTATCGCTATAGGAACACCTCTTTGGACACTGTCCATTGTTTCGTCTTGGAAGGTGGCTCCGCATCCATCATCACGTAAAAGCAATATTTGAAAAAATATTTATTTGGTCCATTAGGTCAAGCTAATGTGTAAAAGAGGGAGATAATGGACCAAACAGAACACGCTGTAATATACGACTTAATTATGAAGCAGGTGCAGACAGCATCTTAAATGTCGTATGTATTAAGTTCGCCTCAAACAATAGACAATGTTCTTACTATACGCATCGAACAGGCACGACCAGAAAAGCATGTACTTTGGTCGTGGCCTCGAATAATGTAGACGTAGACCTATACGTCGGCAGTCCATAAAGAAACCGAACTTGTGAAATAGCAAGCCAGCGAGCGCGCGCAACACGCTCGCGATGGCGTTGTGTAGCGGGGACTTTAAGCTTTATTCTGATACTAGCAGCATCACACCACGTTAATTAGTGATCGAGCTACACACGCTTCAATGTATGTGTGTTTAGTACCCTCGGCGATTTTTTGCAATTTGAAAAACGAAGGATCTTGAGGAGCAAAGCGTTTGCGCCAATTTCTGTTTCAAATTGGGAAACACTTTTACGGAGACTTTTCAGATGTTGCAACAGGCTTACGGAGATGGTTATCTAAGCCGTACGCCGTGTCTGTTTCAAATCGGGCAGAACGTCCTTCGAAGACGACTCCAAATCTGGACGGCCTTCCACGTCATTGGACGACGATCGCGTTGAGAAAGTGCTTGCTGTGATTCGTCAAAATGTTCCACGTGGTGAGACAGTCAAAAAAGAGTTCTACCTAAAGGTCCTGAAGCGTTTGAGGGCGGCAGTGCGAAGAAAGAGGCCTGAGGCGTGGACAAACAACACCTGGATGTGGCACCATGACAATGCACGTGCTCACGCATCACTTCTTATCCGTGAATTTTTGACGAAACATGAGACGACTGTTGTCCCCCAGCCGCCCTACTCTCCAGATTTGGCCCCTGCGGAATTTTTCTTGTTCCCGAAGTTGAAATCCGCACTAAAAGGTCGCCGATTTCAGACTGTAGAGGAGATAGAAGAAATTTCGATATGGGACCTTCGCGCCATCCCGCAAAACACCTTCCAGGACGCGTTCCAGAACTGGAAAAAAGTTGGAAGCGGTGCATCAAGAGTGGAGAGAAGTACTTTGAAGGAGACAATTTTGATTAAGTTGTAAGTAAAGCAATAAATTAAAAAAAAAATAAGTTCGGTTTCTTTATGTACTGCCCTTATTTGCAATAACGCTAAACATCGAGTGCGTTCGAGTGGATGGGTCTTCTGTTTCGTATTACTGAGGTCTCAGGTTTAAGTATGTCCATGGAGGTTAACATTCCTGACTGAAATTCTCGTGGATTTCCTCAGTGTCTCTCTAGAAGAATGCTACAGTATTACCTTCAAATAACACTCATTTTTCATATATTTACCTAGTCATAGTTCACGGTCACATTACCATTTGTTCCAGCAGTAACTGTGTATTGTTGGCTTCTGATACATCATCGTTAAATATTTTTAAAAAGATGTCTTGCAATATCATTTCCGGTAAGCCAGTTACCGGCATTCTCGCAATTCTTAAGTTCAACACAACAATACATCTGAAAGACAGTAATGTTACAGCAGGTTCAGCAGTTCGGTAAGAGCATTTCGACATAACGTCGGACAGGAATACACAAATCCCGGTCGCCAGTCTCTCGGAAGAATATGTTTTGTAAGTTAGGGCCTAACATTTGTGGGTCCCCAGTACAAAACTTATCTTTTATCACCCATCTAACGGCTAGAATTTTGAGGTGGGTTCTAGAGATTTGGGAAATTTATGTATTCCTTACTTAGGATACGCACATTCCTTCAAATATAGTAGTGTATACTATGAGGTTAGTAGAAAAACGCATGAATAATCAATCGTTCTCACTATATAGGTCGATAAAATTAAAGGCAGGTCGGCCTTTTAAATACTCCCATACCGTTAGTATTAAATCCTCTCAATTTTCACTACAATTCACAACAAATACAAATAATTTTTCTCTCAGTCACATAACACTACAGTATCGTTTTGTTCTTCCAAGTATTCCTTTTATACCGTATTTTAAACTTCATAGAAGTTTACAACAACAAACATATTCAGATATATGCCTGCTACTACCGCGTGGGGTTCTGCTACCTTGTCTACCTACAACGCCACATACGTGGTATGAGCAGGCTACATCTTACAGTTTCAAACCGATAACTATTCAAACTACGAGATGACTTTCACAAATTTCATGTAATGCCAACTGATTTTCAAAATTGTAATTGAGAATAACTGTCATTACATGTGTGTGTAAGACAGTAAAATAAATTTTTAAAAGGAGTTCTGTATTCTCGCTTCAAGCAACCCTCTCTCTGGCACTGTCGAAGCAAGTCATCACACGAGAAAGGTAGAAGCTACCACTTGAAGCTTCACGGCCCTTTGGACACAGATGGGGAAAAGGCGAATACAGCTTGTGAACTGTTGCTTAATTATTCTTGAAAAGTCTCCTCTGTGATTGCGAGCAGGCCTATTCAGTATTTTAAAAATCCTGATCCTATGGTATCCTCGTAAGTATCTGAACACATACACACTTTCCTTTGTTCCATATTTGTGCAGTACTTAAGGAGATGAACTGCAGCAGCTAGATTTAAAATGTGCTAAGCCTCAATGTAAAATTCTGTAAACGTTCCTTAAACATAATAATACAAATAAATTCAATAGAGAAAGATAAAACAAATCCTGAGTATACATTTAAGTGGTCATGTCGAAGCACACTTAGTTCTGAGGGCACGTGCGGCATTGAATAACTGTTTCATGTTTAATAACAGTTTCGCAATTGTCGTTTTGAATTTAATTAGTCCCAGTCATTTTTAACACCCGAGCGAACTCCATACTATGTACTCCAAGAAAGAATGAATGGACATATCAAGCTCTTGGCGTAGTGTATTTAAGGTCTTCACTCTTCTTGGATTTTATGCGACTTATGTTGACAGCCGGTTACAGCCGTTTCGAAACAACCTATCCGTCCCATTTCCAAGAATCAAGCAGTTCAAAAGAAACTGCAGATCAAAATATACTTCTTGACCTTTGAACATGGGACCAACAGACTGTACCGAAACGTCGGTAACCAGCTGCCAACCTACGCTGTGTAGCACCTCGGAAGGTGGAAGGTTTCAAACATTAAGTTAATCCTTCCACATTCTATAGTGGGATTAATATGACTTTCTGGCCTCTTGCCAGGCTCAGTATCTGACATTTCGACACTCAAGACCGCCTTAAAATGAAAAATAAAATAAAACTGAAAATAGTCCTAAGGGTCGATTATGTAATCGACCCTTAGGACTATTTTCAGTTTGTTTTATTAATTAAGGTGTTTTCCAGACTCGGACCGGCATTCGGATAAACACGTTCCAGTCCATCATCGGACTGAATCTCCACAGGAGAAATTAGTGATAAATTGATGATATTGTAAGTTCTGAGCATTGAAGCTCCATACAGCGGATGCATGAGAAATCATTTGCACAGGGAGGCTCGGATGCTGCGCAGTGTGACGCCTGGCGTCCATATTTACATTGCCTAGTTATCGACATATCGCTGCAGTCTATTCTTTACTGTAACATATTCGAGCGTTTGATGACACAGGAAATAAGTCGTACTATTTATCTGGATGCTTATCACGTAATTCTGCGTAATTTTTCCTTAGGCTTGGCGCATTTCCGCAGCAGTTTTATTCTGCTTGATCATGAGATATAACACTTGTGATAAAAACATGAATTCATTCTAAACACGTTCTTCAGCAATCCATAAGGTAGGTAAGGTTTAATACATATAAATGTATCATTGTTACTGTATTAAGGATACATTTATTTATATGACACACGTGATTTATATTAGCATTACTAGTTATTATGAAGTAAAAGTTTTACTCTTGATACATTAGCTTAATATCTGATACAGTCATTTTTACAAACATATATTTTATATAATGTGCGTAGGTTAACTTACTTTCAAAATAAAATCTTCAAATTGGCAAAGAAATTATTCTGTTTACTTCGTGCATTTTTGCACAAATGATATTACTATATAGCGGTATTATCAATTTATGAGAAAAATACCTCCCTTCATATGATAAGAATTTTAAGCTACAATGATATGTCACTATTGCCTGAATCTGTAAAGAGAATTTCTTCATAAAATTTCCTAATTTATGCACGTTGTATGACACGTTATTTCGCATTTTTTACGCCTCATGCTTTAATCTACTTTTCCACAGGAAGTAGTTACATTTTGTTATTCATACCGCGCATTTTCTCACATTCTATATTTTAAAACAACAAATTGCACTAAACAAAATACAATAAAACAGACCATAAAACACCCTTCATATTAGGTGCAAACTTCTACACTTTTCGGCACCAAAGTGCCATCTTCAGGGATTTTATTAACAACAAAGGATCAAACAAGTATTTCATTATTTGATTTATAGGCCTAATTTTGATTTTACTGTAGTGTTGTGTTAGCTGTGTGGAATTAAATCTGACAAATGTATTAGACAGTTTAAAATTTGTTAAAATTTGTTAAAATTTTATACTGAGAAATTGGGCAAATTTTTAAGTTGGTGTCTGAGTATTGTCAACCACTGGTCTAATTGGTTCATTTTCTTTGTGTATTTTAATCTCTGCGTTTAATGTTGGCGTGGTGGCTTTTTTTGTGATGTTCGTGTAAACAACCCAGAAAAATAAAAAACTGCGAACGTGTAACAGAGGAGGCTCATTATTGTATGATGTTATTATTACAGCAATATGTGCTTGTACTTGTTAACATGTGTAATTTAGAATCTTAACATTTTATCACTTCTAATTTTTATGGTGGAAATGAGGGCAACTAGCTACTGAAATATGTGTTGGACTTTCGGTCCTTTGTTGTTAATAAACTCCTTGAAGATGGAACTTTGGTGCCGAAACGCGTTGAAGGTGGCATCTAATATGAAGTGTATTTTATGATATTTTATTTGTTTTAATTAGTGCAATTTTTTGTTTAAAATATGGAAAGTAGACGTCTACAGTTTATTAGCCCAAGATATTTTGTAACAGCAAAAATTACAAGAATTTGAGATAAGAGAAAACCAGCTGTCAGAAAACTTGTTGAATTGTTGGCGACTGCTCCCTTAAAATGTTTACACACGCATAGGTTTGTAACGAGCAGGGATATTTAGTTTGTTTATATTCATTCTTGAAATCCACGAGACAATTAGAAAAACACTGACACGAAAATATCTCGCCGGAAAATGTCGACATTTGTTTTACTAACCATTCGAAGTACGAAGTTGTTCTGCATTTAATATCACGACTCAGTTCATATTTCACAGTCAATATTCTGCCTGTCTGCTACAAAGAAGAACCGGGTGGTCCTGCTGGGAAAATAATTACTGTTTTATGTAAGAAATATGCGACACACACACGATTTGAATACACTTCTTACCCACCGTGCTGTAAAGGATTACATTTTGAAACCCCTCTTGATCTACCTGATTCTGATCGAAATGCTCGAAACTTTAAGTATGCATTTATTTAAAGTCACAGTGCACGGGGGATCAGTATCGTGTGCCGTGAATAAATTTTATTAGACCTGCACAGAATCTAATAAAGACCTTTTAATCGTCTACCAGGAACTAATTCCACTACCATGAAGTTGAATGTAGCACGTTCCTTCGAAAGGTCGGTGTCAACTTACACGTGTACACGGTGTACAAATCTTGAACAATACCATCTATCATTATACCTGTATGGTCATGATGCCTGCAGTTTATATCTTCTTCAAATAACTTAGAAATCAACATCATCTGTTACATCCACAAAGAAATTTTGACCAGCCCGGTGGATATGCTATACTAGGGAAACACATGTTTAGAGCTGCGAAAAGTCGGAATTAGACACATTTTACTGACATTGAAGGCAGGGACTCAATTTGTCCTCACAGATAGCCACCCCACTTGTCATTCAACGCAAGCGAAGAAAATGTGCAAGAGTAAACATATGGGACACTATTGCCAAGGGACGTATTGTCATTCATCGACTCTGTTGGAGTCTATTCCATGCCTACCCATATGGCATTCTGTTCATTGTTGAGTACAGGGGTGGGTTAGATGGGGTGGGGGGTGGGTTCGAGGGACAGGACAATTTATCTGCTAATCGAATTTCAAATTAAATGAACATTTTGTTCTTCCTTGCAGATATACAAAGAAAGAAAGCGAGAATAGTGTTGTCATTCTCCTACTCGTAATGAACTTGCAACAGCAAAAATAATGCGTAACTACAGGTGTACGAATATTTGAAAACAGCTAAACCTTGCAACAGACAAACATGTAAAATAGGTATTAAGTTAAAAAAATGTAAATATGATTGAACAAAACGCTTATTTTAAGTCGGCCTAAAAGTAAAGCTCTCCTCCCGGCCCACATTCATGCTGAGCTACAGAATGCATGAGGTTCCTGTACTCTTTATTGGAATCAATTTTACGAGCAGGGGAAAAATTTTACTTTTGTATTCTTTTCTTCCTAGAGAAGAGTGTACGACAAGAATAGCACTGACATTTTTACTGTAGACTTAATAATAAACACTAAACAAATAGGTTTATATTTTTAAGTTTTAGCATTACAAAATTTAATTAAATTCGTTTCATTTATTTGAACGATTGTCAACAGCTATAGTATAGCGACAAGCAGTCATTAAAGGTGCATGGTAAGAAAAAACGATAAAATTAAAAATTAAATATCACAAATTAACTACGACTATAGGAAAAGTATCCACCAGAGAAACAGTAAGCCTGTTCCTTCTGAGAAGAAAACGAAGTGCTGTTGCGAGCGATGGTACACTTGCCTGAAAAAATGGTCTTTAAATCCCTCCTTATACTACAAAATGACAATTCCGCAATTAATGTGGCTGGTACATGAAGGGTAACAAGACTAATAGTATCCATTGCAGAGTGAAAGACTCTTAAAAATTAAGAAGAAATGAAGCATAAATATTATGTCGAAAGAAATAATGGGTTCTGAAATTTAGATGTCGCGACATCAAGTTATAATTGCGACAAAAGTCAATCTGACAGAATTGACTGTAACAAATATTTGAACACTTCCGTCTTTGTTTCAGAGTTTAGTAGAGTCAGTCAATGTAAGCCTATTCCGGTAATAGTGGCATGCGGAGATCTGGCTGAATTACTGCAATATATCACACTTTATAACTATTCAAGGAAGGGAAATTACACTTAATGGGAGTAATGAGTCGTAGCACTTTCCACGCATGAGATTATACAAAATAACACATGATATGCATCTGATATGAATGTAATATTTTTCATGAACTGGAAAGCACAGGAATACAACAAAACTTTTTCACATAGGTAATATAATTTCTGAAATGGCGCTACATGATTTACCAAGTTTTACCACCATTAACGCTAACGCCGTATATGTGGAAAATGGCCTCTCAACTACAGATAGTTGTGTGTATGTGTGTGTGTGTGTGTATGTGCGTGCGCGCGTGTGCGTGTGCTCTGGTATCACAAAACTAAATCTATGGTAAGAGTACAAAAGAAAATTTCGCAAGGACTTTGGCAAAGAATGACTTAAAAAATGTTCACCTAAAACCTGTATAATTTGTCCAGTGAGGAGGATTGCATTGGGAAAAGGAAACCCAGTAAACACGTCGCTGAAGCTAACGTGAGTGAACTTCAAACGGCTTTTGTTTGCAGTTTAAGAAAATCAGCAAAACAAACTGCCCGAGAATTAAGCATTCCAAAATCGACAGTGCACAAAATTATGCAAAATAGTTGCTGCAACATGTATGAGCCAAAAACATGGTAGTTAGGGCCATATTTTTCTGTGACGTTCTTTCAAAACTTGAAGACGATTATCTTTTCACAACAAGAACTGTGTTTAGTGACGAAGCCACTTTTCACACTAACCACACCGATTCTGGAAAAAGGAAGTTTTAATGACATGTTATCCCAGCAAGAAGGAAGCAGCACCTCCGAATTTTCGGATTGTGTTGTATCCTAAAGAAGATGGTAGGATGGAAACGTAGTGCGTATTTTAAAGGTTTCCGTTTTCCCGATTTAGATAATAATTAGGGAATGCAGAATGCATGGATGGAAGCTTTGACCAGGAGGAAAGTTTCGAGTACGTTCTAACGTACTAAGAACTGAAATTCCCGACGATGTGTAAATAATTGGTAGTTTTGTTAATCGATGAAAAAGACGATGCAGTTGGTTTCTCCAGGATTATACACCACATAAATTGAATAAGAGTGTATGCTTCTTGAGAAATGTCGATGTGCAGAAGTTCGCAATTTATAAATTATAAGCAGCTGATATCGCAGTAGCGTACCAACCATTCAGGAAATGAAGTGACACAGGTTTCGGTGACAAGAAATACTGAAAAAATCCCGCCACAAGTGTCCAGTAACGCGTTTTTTTAGGGATAACTTAGGCGTTGGATTCTAAATTATAATTCATTTCTATGGAAGATTCCAAGCCATGAAATCATGAGGCAATTGCGTTTATACGGAATTCTTGGTACAGTTGTGATTTCGTTCTGTACTGAATTCAAATCCGCCAAGCTAGACTTTTGGTGACATTTGTATTTATGCATGATCGTCTCAAGGCATCAATGACCCTGTTGCCTTCCTAAAGAATCGACATTTATCTGTTGCCAAACTGTTATTTTTCACCAGAGACGCTGCTACTTTATTAGGCAACACAATTATTTTCATTATTAAATGAAATACGTTCTTACCTGTCCATTAGGAAGAAGGTAGTATACGACAGTTGCGGATCAGGTCTTCTTAGATAGAAAGTTTCCATGGAAATTACTGAAGGAAGCGGTTCTATCACTTGGTCATCTCGTTACCTTGACTTTACTCCACTTGTTTTTTCCTTCTCTTGTTATACACAGAATGTTGTTTATTGTTCCACCACCGTCCACAATTCTGCCGGAGGTTGCAGGGCTTATACGAGCTAACGAGGCTGCAGTTAGACCTGCAGCGCTTACAAATGTATGGACTGACCTTCACTGCGCCATGCTACTCATGGTGACATTGTTAAACATCTATAAAATGTCGAGTTTAGAACACGAGTACTTGATCACATGCCTTGTCAAAATACGTTCAGTTTTCATTACTATATCTCTTACGTATTTGGAAATATTACTTTCAAACTCAGACAAGTAAGAACAGAATTAAGCAAAAAGAAATAAAATATGCAATTCCAGTAATTATCAGTAACAATAACAAACTAACCTATTCCATAAAGTGCAGTCTTTCTTCAATGACAAGAGCCAGTCAAGGAGTTCTGCGCCACTTAAAAACTGAATCTTCTTTGTGTGCTCACAAGAACCTGCCACTGGACCTAGCCTATGGCAGTTCATACCAGTTAAAATGATCACACCCAATCTGCAACATTCTAAGTCCCAAAATTCTCTATACCTTATGTCCTTTTCAGACTAACGCTTTTCTTCACACCCCATTTGTGCTACATACACCGCGCAATCATCCCCCTAACACCCTTACGATATGCGGCGAATAATAGTCTAGAAACTTCGAAGAAACTAAGAAGAACTATGAACAAACTAATAACAATCAAACCCTTTTGTTATTTCCTGTCTCAAAATATTCTCTTCAGGAGGTTGTTCTCACACACCTTCAACAAATTTATTCCCGTAGGTAAGAGATCAAAATTGACACCCGTACAAAACCGGGTAGGATAACATTAATTGATTGTTTAAGCATCCGAATCTGTGGATAGAGGATTGGAAATGAGACATTCCAAAGTGATTATTAGTATGCAGCATCGCCCGAATTTAATCTGTTCCCAGATCCTTCTTCAATATAACTTTCATCTCTTAGGTATATTTTCTTTCCGAAATATCTGAATGCCTTTATATTAAACATCCCGTTGTGTGTTACACTGAATGAGAACTACAGCTCATTGTTCTTATCTGAATGTTGCCATATTCGTATCCCAATATTCATATCTTCCTTAAAACCGTCATTAGTCAATAACAAATACAAATATTTCACTATTATTAGTCATTAAACAAAGTAACGACAGCGATAAGAATACTGTGGCAATATGTGGAGTATAAACTGAAACTGCAACCTCTGAATCTTGAGGAATTATGTAGTACTTTTATTTTCTATTTAATACTTTATGTTGAGTCTAAGAGCATAATGGAGGGTGAGATTTTACCACCCCCTATACTCATCCCCCTCGTGTCGGGTTTTCAATAATGGTGTTTGAATAAAGTAGGGAACTTTGATGATGACAAGTGTGTCCGGGGATGATAGAACGTATATACACTACAGCTACAAGTCCATTCTCTACCACCCCATTGAGCGCATTAGGGGTTGTGGGGTTGCAGTCGGCAATTACCCATTCATAGTCCACCAAACATCACCTACAGTACAGAGTGGGTAGAATGTGGTGTGGGGTGAGTGCTGAAATTCTCTGAGGGATGAGGGCTCTTGTTCACAACCCTCAAGGGAAGCATCATTATCGTCATTATCAATGACGTTTCAATGCTCCGAAAACCAACGTGATAAAATCACCACCATTCCTAAGTAAACCATGCTGCTCTATTCTTGCTAATCCCCGGTTTTGTCGCTGTAGACTAGAGGAGCGTTGCGGAGTGAACTGTAAATAAAGGATGGTTGAATGAGAGTGATATTAATGCAATATTTCATTGCTTATGAAGTAAAACTCCATATCGCAATGGCATTTGTGAACTTCAGAATCCCGGTTCACTACAGTCTGATGTCGAATGTCCTAATAGGAAATATTCCGCTTATTTCAACACTGAGGCAATAGTAAAACTGTGTTGTTACTAACGGATAAATTGAATGCCTTGTTTCCTATCTCCTTATTAAGCAGAAATTACCTAATATGATAACACTCTGCTTGAGTTATGACGAAAGATTTGAGTTTCAATAATACTCTTGACAACTTTCAGATGTCTAAGCATTTTACATGCACTCGCACGCCCTTACACAGACACACACAGACACATACACAGACACACACACTCAGACACACACAGACACACGCACAAACACACACACAGACACACACACAGACAAACACAGACACACACACAGACACACACACAGACACACACACACACACACACAAGTAAAGTGTACAGGCATTTAACGTAACTCTGTTATTTTATTCACACGCCTGAAAAAAAGAAAAAAATAAGTGTAAGTCATGTGTTATTTTACGCGTATACACATATAAATGTACGCATTTGTCTATACATATATACGCAAATGTACACATAATCCTACACGGGCTATAACAAGGGAGAATTTTAGTCCGTTGCGCGGCGAAATTCTGACACCTTCAGTAATTCATTTCTACTATATAGTACCGAGAACATATTCTCATGACAGAAATAAATACAAGTACACAAAACTTGGGTTTTTAAAGAAAGTTAACATTTCGGTTTCCAGTAAGTCTAAACGTAATTACGCAGACCTTCCTTTGCATTTCCAGTGCACATGAAACTGTGCGAGACAAATCCAATGTGTTCCCCTATATCGACAGCAGTCAGCGCCAACAGGTGAAAAGTTTTAGGTTTTTTGACAACATATATTTCTTGTGGCACTCTCTGGCCTGCAATATCTCCGAAACAACCCTATCTTCCGCCCAGGTAGGAGAAATTAACTAGCTTTGGGCTGCAATATTACCCATTATAAAATATAAAGAAGCTATAGAATAAAGAAGTATACCAGTAAATATGACGGTTTGGCTTCAGAAAACTGTTAGCGTGTACTTTAAGAGTTAGGTGTAAATATTTGGGAGGAACGTGCTGCTGTCACGTCCACGGCAGGAGAATCCATTCCACACTTCTACACTACCAAACTACAGGGCGTCGCATCCCAGAATACGATACCTTCATGGTCACAACTGGGGTAACCTAAACTCTTCACAACGAATAAACAGTTACATATTAATTTACCGTCATTAGACCCTTGAAAGCACCTCCCTCACCAAACTACCAAACTAATTTTAGTGATCGCCTTTTGCGTCCATTCGAAGCTGCAAAACCTCTGCAACCAAAATATCGTAACATAATTTCGAAATGAAACAGTCACACAATCAATCAAACACAGTCCATAAATAAACTCCGCAACATGTCCGTCTATAGTGAACTTCACAAAATCTGTAGATATAAGAGCATTGCGGGGTAGTGCCATTCCATGAAGGCATACAAGTTTACTGGGAACAAAGCTTCGTGGATTTCTCAGCACGGCTCATTATACGCGTATGTAGACTTTCTGGTTGTTTATCCCGGAGGAAAAGGGAGATATAAAGTCTGGAAATTAACAGTAAAATCAATAGCAGGTCAATATTTCACAGAAAGGAATATAGTTGAATTGAAGGTTAATTCACACGAAGAATTTCTACGCAGAAAGGCATCAGAGACACAATGATTATTTACATTACTACGGGCCAAGATTGGCGTTAACAAAGTGCAGGTTTTGTATAATGTGTCCGAGTATCCTTTGGATATACTCCTCGATTTGTTAATTTCTGCATAAAATTACTGTCAAAAATAATGTTTGAAAACACAACAAAATTTCTTAGGCTAAAGGTATAGCCTATTGAGTATTCACAAAATATTTATACTTCTATGGAGTAACTTTCCAGGGATGTAAATGTAGCTAAATTCATCCGAACTGGCACATTTAAAGAGGCGAAGTATGCTAAGGTGTTTCTCGGTGTAAAGTGTATGTACAAAAATACATTTAAAAATATAATATGCTTAAAAAATTAGGCTATTCGGATTTTTTCATCTGATTTCAGATCTGCCAAAATGAGTGTAGGGGTATTCCGTCCTAAATGAGCAGGCAACAATGAACAAATAGTTCACAGAGTGATCATAATCTTCTCCCTACGTTAAATGCTCGTCGTCCAGTATACGACTAAGATTACGTTTTAGGTAATTTTTAAAGTGATTACTAGAGAAAAAAAAAACCACTGCGAGATTTCACGCTTACATCGCAGTGTAAATGAGGTCTTCGCTCCCCTAGACTGTTAGGCAGCGTAGGTTTGTAGTTGTCTACCGACGTTTCGGGACATCTTAAATGAGATGGGATCAAGTGACTGTCCTGAAACGTAGGTAAACAACTAGCAACATACGTGATTTCAGGCTTCCGCCGCGAAATAGATGATATCTGCACTCCTCTGGAATATTGTGCAGCGTATATTGGTAATTCCTTACCGTCGTTTCGAGACAACCTATCGGGTAACAATAATATTAGCTGGTCTACACCAGCGGTGTTTCATGTGGAATTTGTTACCAGTGCCAGTTGTTTTTATTTGTTGTTTTGTTCGTTGGGGTGAGTGTAAGATTTGTTTGGGGTAGTTTATCCGTGAATTTTGTGGTTTGTTGTTGCTTAGCTTTCGTTTATTTTATATTAGTTATTCTATTACTTGCCCCGTTGTGGGCTTCTTCTGTTGGTAAGTTTTAGAGAGTTGGGGTCTGTCAGGTTTTTCTCTTGTTGTAATGAGATTTTTTATTGTCTGGGCTCAAAAACGTTTATAATTGGTCAGACCATGGAAGATAGGACATACAGGTTCCCCCGAAAGGTCGGTAAGGAATTATAAATATACGCTGCGTAATATCCCAGAAAAGCGCAGAACTCATCTACCAACATACGCTGCGTAAATCTCAGAAGTTCGAATACCTAATGAAAGAGCTTTTCAAATGTACCTAAGTGCGCGCGCAAACACACGCACGCGCGCGCACGCACACACACAGAGTAAGTCCTCCAGCTCAGAATAATAATGCAGTTTGTAAATAACGAATTCGATCAAGTAAAATCCTTCTTTAGCAACTAGGGGAATCTCAACTGGTCAAAAACTTGCCGACTTTTTTGGAGTCTGAAATTCAATCACAATATTCAACCGGACATTTCACATCTTCTCATATTAATTCTTTAAAGTTTTTATTAATAGTAATATAATTTAATTTGCCAAAGATATATTCTCTTTTTGTGTGGCTTCCTTTATTCCAGTTTCTTCAGACTGTACGAATAAATAAAAGTTTTACGAGTTTGCGAAACCACTGCTGAATATTGCTGGTGTTTCTTAATAACAAAATATGTTTCTTGGAGCTGGGATCTTGCTATATATTGTAACGATCATCGAAAATCCCTCCGAAGGACATCGGCATGGCATGAGGGGACCCCACCATCCCAGAGGAACTGTTGTGGCACATCACCACTACAGCCCACATCGCCACGAAGGAGGGATGGTTGAAGTCCCAAAATTGACTCAGGACACAAATCTTCTGCATGATACCGAGTAAGTAAACAGTACGAGTACAATTCTACGTGTGTTAATTAGTTTATATGCAAGGGGTATTGGCTGAGATATTTAATCTTACAGAAAAGGGATTCATTGGCTTTCAGCTGGATCACGGTACAGTCAAATATAGGAATGTTGAAAACACTGTACTGAACCTTCCGGTTATTCAATATATGGGATTTTCTTGACCGGTTGAGCTTGCAGAATTAAATGTAGCTTCCTCACCTAGGATTTTGCGAAATGTCATTACAATATTGGTCCTTTAGGACCAGTGATTACATTGTGTACCACCAAGTTTAACATTAAAATAATTCTACGTCTTGTCCACAAAATGCATGTTACTGTATGCGTTTTGTATAGTTCTTAGACAAGCGATTTTCCCTATACATTAACTGTCTGGTCTCATAAATGAACTGCATCTTTAAATAAATTTCAGATTTGGCATTGTCTTTAAATGTACTCTGCCATAAAGGTTTTTCTTGCTAAGATGGTGGCTAATTTATATTTCATTTTCTGGTTTTGTGCTGACATTACGCCAACATGACACAAGTGGTATGTGATAATATTGACAGTGTCATTTCAAAGTACACTCAAAACCAGATTCATCACATATTGATAGATAGGCGATGCCATTCGAGTATACTAGTTGTACGAAATTTCAGGGGAGCTGACTGTGGTACTTACCACCATCTGATGGTTGAAAAATTTAGGTAAAGATTGGCAGTAAGTACACAAGAAGCACAGAAGTTTAATGGGGACAGATTTAATCTTAGGAAACTAAATGAGCTGGAGGTTGTGAAACAGTATCAAATTGAGATTTCATACAGGTTTGCAGCTCTGGAGAATTTAAGTGATGGCTAGGACATAAATAGGGACTGGAAAAACATTAAAAAGAATAACAAATTCAGCTAAAGAGAGTCTAAGTCCGCACAAACTGCAGCAGACAAACCATGTTAGATGAAGAATGTTTAGGTTTCTAAGATCAAAGGAAGCAGGCTATAATGCAGTGGGTACAGGAACCAAGCTAAAGCAATGTAGATAATTTAAACAATGTAATACCTGAAGCTAGTAGACATTTCAGGATAAAATGAAGGCATATCTGAAAGCTAAAATTGAGGAACTTGAAAATAACATCATCATCCAGTAATCTGTCTGACGACAGGTCTAAAGCCTCCTCCAAAACGATGCATCCACATAGTGCGATCTATAGCTTCCTCCTTCAAATTAGAGTATCCTCTCCTGTCCTTAAGGTCATCCAGTAGCTTCTTACTTCTTCTTCCTCGTCTTCTTGCCACTTCCATCTCCCCCTTTATCTTTCCTTCGATA
>JGI20166J26741_10355559_pt1 | contig 32101 bp, 38 predicted proteins | sample TergutCu122P5_FD_26741 | JGI IMG/M metagenome (IMG submission 26741)
TGCCATCGTCTGGCTCCTGCTTTCTCACAAGCACCGGACGATGGTCCTCTGAAAATTAATCACCATCGGTCAGCGGGCCAACGAATTATGAAACACAGTTCATAAAGGCACCAGCCCAAAAAAGTACCGTGCCGCCCCTATTCCAAAATGGGAACGTAGTATAACTGTAGCTTCGGGGGTTTAAGTCATAAAGCGGATTTTATGCTTTTATGGGTCCCGAATTGATCATCCTAGTTATAGCCGCATGTTTGGTCGGCTCCTTGATCGGGACATTCACAGGGGTCACTCCGGGGATACATGTGAATACCCTTGCTTCGCTGATGCTGATCTCGTATCCCGCGATGGAATCTTTCATCGCCTCCTTTACCGCCGCATCTAATGCGCCGATCATCGTTTCATCATGCATAATGTCCGCTTCCATCGTCCATTCCTTTGTGGATTTCGTTCCGTCGGTATTCATAGGTGCGCCCGATCCGGACGAGGTCCTGACCGCCCTTCCGGGGCACAGGCTTTTGATGAAGGGAGAGGGGATGAAGGCGGTCCGGGCCGCTGCGATAGGCAGCGCCGTCGGTGCCTCTTGTGCTTTGCTTCTCGCCATACCTTTTCAGTTCCTGATGCTGAACGGGCTGGCAGATCAACTGGACAAATTCACTATCGCGGTTCTGATCTTTGCTCTGGTCGCGATCGTTCTGAAAGAAAAAGGGATTAAGAATAAACTGTGGGCGGCCGCACTCGTTTTACTGTCTGGTACATTGGGTCTTTTCTGCATGGACCTTCCGATCCCCTCGACGGGGATATTTGGGGATGGGGGCCTGTTGTTCCCTCTCCTTACCGGTCTTTTCGGCATACCTGCGCTGCTGAGCTCTGCGAAGAATGCGACTATCCCGGAACAGCGGGACGACGGCTCTCCGCCTGTGGATCACGTTCCGGGGATCAGGGGCGTGATAATGGGTTCCGTTTCCGGCTGGTACCCGGGGATAACCGCAACGGCAGGTGCATCGTTGTCGTCGATCTTCATGCCGGAGAATAGACCTGAGAAGTTCATATCGGTCGTTGCTTCGATAGGGACGGTCACTTCGATCTTCTCGCTTATCACACTTTCAGTTTCCGGGAGCGGAAGGTCCGGGACCGTGCTGGTGATCAGAGAGATGATCGGGGACGGTGCGTCCGGATTCTGTTCTCCCGATTTCCTTTTGCTTCTGCTATGTTGTGCAATCGCTTCCTTTCTGGGTTATCACATAACGATCCGTGTCGGAAAGATGATGAGCGGCCTTACTGACAGGATCGACCCTGTCCTCCTTAACAAAGCTGTCCTGTGTTTCGTTATCGTGCTTGTGGCCCTGCTGACCGGACCTTTCGGCCTGTTGATCCTTGTCATATCGGTCCTCATCGGGCTGATACCGTTGGACATTGATGCGGCCAGGGTCCCTCTTACGGGATGTCTCATGTTCCCTGTGATAATCCATGGGTTGTTCGGAACGATAATTTGATGGGTCTTTCAGCGCAGTGCTGAATGTGTCGTTTTTTCTGCCCTTGCCACCGCCTTCTTCATGAACCTCTCCTTGTTCACCAGGAACCTGTCGTGTCTTCCCGACCCCACTTCACCGGCCGCGTCCCATACCTTCACGTCAAACACTATCCTCGATCTGTCTATCTCAGTGATCTCCACTTTACAAAAAACCTCAGAGCCTATGACCGATGGTGCGGAATGTTTGATCTCCAGATACGTTCCGACAGAGCTTTCTCCCTCCGAAAGCCTCTGCTGAAGGCATTCTGTCGCCGTCTTCTCGATCAACGATATCATAGCCGGTGTCGCAAACACATCGATGGCCCCGCTGACCAGCGCCAATGCTGTGTTATCCTTTGTGACAGTCATGCTCGCTTCGTTCGTTATCCCTACAGAGATCATACCCATATCATGCCTCCGCGGATATTAATCTCTTAGGAAGGCCCATATATTTATTAAAGAAAGGATATAGGTTATTATGGGATTGGAAGACAGCTTATACTCCGAGCTCGTTGAGCTCAGGGATGGTATAAGAGAGGACCGCACGCACTCTACAGGCAGGGTGCCGACTGTATGCACTGATGAGGCGCTGAGAGAAATGGCGCAGAGGGTTCCGACAAAGGCGGAGGATTTTGCCGCTATCCCCGGAGTGGGACAGAGATTTGTCGAGTTATACGGTGACGAGTTCCTCTCGGTGACGAAGAAATATGCCGTCACCGCGGCGAGGGGCTCCAATATGGAACAGGATGTTGTCAGGGCGCTTCGGGAACTGCAGAAGAAGCTTACTAACATCAGCAGGAACAACCGCCTACTGTATATGGGAAAACTGTACAGGAAGAATGCCTTCGATCTGACATCCATTCCGAGCCTCGAGACGATGAACCTCCTCTTCGGAAAGAAGAAATCGCTCAAACTCTGCGATTCGACAAAAAGCGCAGAGGACCTGAAAATATTCAAAAATCTCACAGAATTGATAAGAGAGGTCAACAGGGACCAGAGAGATAAGGGCCAATACGACCTTTACATCGGATATCCTTTCATCGAGGGGAGACTCCCTGGAGAGGATTTTGATGTCAGGGCTCCTCTCGCATTGTTCCCGGTCATTTTGGACAAGGACGCAAAGAGCATCTCGGTGAGATTGGACGATTCCCGTGATGCCATTTACAACAACGCTCTTCTGCTGGCATTCATTAAATTCAGCGGCAAGAATAAACCGCTCCCCTACAACGTGATCGAGGAGTACAGCGCAGAGTCGTTCATGAGCAACCTTGCAACCTTCTACGAATCGCAGGGATTCCCGCTTAAGCTGTCGTACAGCCCCCTCACTCCGTTCATAGATTACAGAGAGGGAGAATTCCCCAAGTATCTGCCGGGAGATATGAAGGTCGTTCACAATGCGATATTGGGAAAATTCCCATCGTATTCCAGCTATATCCAGAAGGATTTCGACGAGTTGCTTGCCGGAAGGGAGATCAACGCCGCCCTTTCCAATCTCGTGAAGGATCTGAACCAAGGCGACTTTTATTCCGACATGCCGAGTCCTCTTTCTCTGCCGGCCTTGAGGGAGAAAGGGCTGGAGGCTTCGGAGAAGGACATAACATACATCAATACGCTCAACAGCGCTCAGGAGAATGTCATCACAGCCGTCAATAAGGAGGATGAGCTTGTTGTTCACGGACCTCCTGGCACAGGCAAATCGCAGGTCATTACCGGATTGATCACGTCCGCCGTCAATAACGGTAAAACTGTTCTGATGGTATCCGAGAAGAAGACCGCTTTGGATGTTGTATATTCCAGGCTCGGACCCCTGTCGAAATATTGTCTGCTCATAGACGATACAAGCAACAAGGACCAATTCTACCAGCAGCTCGGGAGGATGCTTGAGGCCGTACCGCCCCGCACCGGTTCCGATCTCGCGGCTCTTTCGGACAGCATAGATAAGGACGTCTCCGTCCTTTCGAACATTGCCGAGACGATGTACCATGAGGGGCCGTTCGGCATAGAGCCGTACAAACTGTACTCGATGGACAAATGGCTCAACCTCGAGGATAAGATCGAGTACGAGAAGTACAAGATGATCAAAGCGGCGGTCTCGACAAAGCTGATGAATCTCAAGTACAAAGAGGTCAAAGAACTGAACCGGAAATTCAACGACAGAGTTCTGATGACCAATTTCAACGAATACAGCGAGTGCCTCGCAAAGACGCCGTGGTTCGCCATAATGAAGCAGGACCTCTCCGAATATAACATCGGAGAGATGAAAGCGGACCTGATGAATCTCGAGCTTCAGATCAAGGAGTGGAAAAGCAAAGGTGCGGTCTCCAGGATGTTATCCAAAGGAAAGGTCAACCGCGACGCGACAGCCTTGCTCGATAAATATTTCGTATCATACAACGAAAAGACCATCCAGACTGTCATCGATGACCCCAAGGCCGTGATCGACGCGCTCAAGGACTATGAGTTATACTCATCCCGCGCGACCGTCTACAACAGGCTGAATGAGAAGGAACGCATTTACGGCCACGTCATCGTCGCTTTGTCCAAAGAGTCCGGCTGGACCTTCGAGGACAGCAACAACAACATCCTGAAATACATTTTGAACGAGCACCTGCAGAAGTTCGATGCGGACCACAAAGCTTTGCTTCAGGACATCCAGGACTTTGACAGCATCGTTGCCGATATGGACCGCAAGATCAACGACAAGAAGAATATCACAAAGAACCGTGTCGAAGAGATACTGCAGGCCGATCTCCGCTACATCACCGAGTCCAAACGCCGCGGGGACATCGTCCGCATCATCGAGAACAAAAGAAAGTGGAGCCTTAACAAATTCCTCAGCCGGTACAGCTTTGAAATGTTCAAGGGCGTCAAGATCTGGCTCCTGACCCCCGAAGTGGTATCCGAGATTATGCCTTTGGAGATGGGGCTTTTCGACCTCCTCATATTTGACGAAGCTTCGCAGATGTATGTCGAAAAAGGCATCCCGGCCATCTACCGTGCGAAAAAGGTCGTCATCGCAGGCGACCACAAGCAGCTGCGTCCCTCAAACCTCGGTTCGGGGCGCATCGACTACAGCAACGAGGAGGATTACGATGAAGAGGAGGATGAAGTGTCAGCTGTGCTCGAAGAGGAGAGCCTGTTGGATCTTGCCAGGACCCGGTACGACAATATCCTGCTTAATTTCCACTACAGGTCGCAGTACGAGGAACTGATCGCATTCTCCAACTATGCTTTCTATGGCGGAAGGCTGTACGTTTCCCCCAACGTGGTAGAGCCGGAGAGGCCTCCGATAGAAGTTCACAAAGTGAGCGGGGAATGGGCGAACAAGGCCAATGTCAAAGAGGCGAGGATCGTCGTGGACCTGCTGAAGGATTTCTTCAAGACAAGGAAAAACAACGAGACCATCGGCATCATCACATTCAATGTTTCCCAGAGAGACCTTATCAACGACCTGATCGATGATGCGGCTACAGCCGACCCTGATTTCGGAAAAGCGGTCAACAAAGAGATGGTGAGGTTCGATAACGGTGAAGATGTGGGTCTTTTCATAAAGAACATCGAAAGTGTTCAGGGCGACGAGCGTGATGTTGTCATCTTTTCGATAGGTTACGCCAAAAATAAAGATGGCAGGCTCATGCAGAGGTTCGGCTGGCTCAATAACAAAGGCGGGGAGAACCGTTTGAATGTCGCGATAAGCCGTTCCAAGAAAAAGATCCACATCGTACTGTCCTTCGACCCGGAAGAGTTGCAGGTGGACAGTTCGAAGAACGACGGCCCCAGGATCCTGAAGAAGTATCTGCAGTACGCAGAAGCAGTAAGCAACGGAAACAAGGAGCTCGCGCAAAGCATCCTGAACTCATTCGGAGACAACAGGTGGGTATCTTCACCGACGGTCCCGGGAGAATCCCCTATCAACGAGAGGGTATACAATGCGCTTGTAAGGAAAGGATACAGCGTGGAGAAGGAAGTGGGCATCGGAGGATACACAATAGATATGGCTATCAAACAGGACGGCAGATATATCCTAGGAATAGAGTGCGACTCCCACATTTACGAAATGTCGGACTCTACAAGAGAAAGGGACTACCACAGACAAAAGTACCTTGAATCGAGAGGCTGGCACATACACAGAGTATGGACATCCGGAATGTGGAAGGATCCTCAGAAGGAGATCAACAACATCGTGAAAGCGATAGAGAAGACCGGCCCGAGATCATCTCGCTGAGAGATGGGCTTTCTTTACAAAAAGGGTCCCGGCGCCCTTCTTCCACTCTTTTTCATATTCGGTTATCTCCAAGGGCTTACTGTGCATCGGCGAGTCTGTTGTCAGGGATTCGTACTCCCCGCCCTCCCCGATAACGCTTATGCCGTATCTCTCTCTGAGCGACCTGAGCTCTTCGGCGGCTTTATTGTCTATCTCCCTTCCGAGCCACGGTTCGTCGAGGCCTTCAGCATAACACCCGATGATCGTCGCCCTTATGCCCGCTGAGATCATTTCTTTCAGGACCGTATCTTGGTCTTTATGCCAAAGAGGAGAAAGAACCTTAAGGCCCAGTTCTCCGCAGACCATATTCATCTTATCCCACTGGTAGTCGGACCAGACCGCGCCCGTCACTATCCCGTCGATGTCCAGATGCGATAATGCTTCGCTGAGGGCCCGAATATCATCCTCTTCCGACCCCGACGTCTCTGCCGTAACAAGTTCGATCCCCATAGACTCTGCCATGAGCGGCACTATTTTGATATTCGGAACATGGAATATCCACGATTCCTGCGCTTCGGGCACAATGCTCACAAGATACGGTATCTCGTGCCCCATCTGTAGTGCCAGATATAATGCGAAAGTGGAATCTTTTCCTCCGGAGTATAATGCCGCAAGGCGCATATCATTCCGAATGGATAACTGCATAATTTAACCTTGCTTTCGGGTTAATCGGGGGGGGGGCTCTCGTTTACTTTACGCTGATCTCACAGAAACCAACGAAAAGATACATTTATTTGTGAAGCGTATTTGCACCGGAGAAGATGAAGCAGATCATATCCGAGAAGACTCCGAACCTAAAGAAGATCGTGGCGGAAAAAGCAGTTGATGACTTCGTCAAAGACGGAATGACCGTCGGTCTCGGAACAGGATCGACGGCGGAATATGCCATTAAAAGGGTCGGAGAACTTGTAAAGAACGGGTTTAAGCTGAAATGCGTCGCCACTTCACAAAGAACGGCCGATCTGGCAGAAAGTCTCGGCGTCAGGATATATGATGTCGATGAGGTGGACCACATCGACGTTACGATCGACGGCGCGGACGAAGTGGACCCGCAGAAACAGCTCATAAAGGGTCTGGGCGGTGCGCTTCTAAGGGAAAAGATCGTTGCAGCGGCAAGCTTGGCCGAAGTGATAATCGTTGATGAATCCAAGATCGTTGAGAAGCTCGGCATGAAGACGCCGCTGCCCGTAGAAGTAATCCCGTACGGCCACAAAAAGACGGCCTATGCGCTAGAAAGACAAGGCTGCAAAGCGACACTGAGAATGAAAGACGGCAAGCCATTCATCACCGACGCAGGGAACTACATCTACGACTGCAAGTTCGAAGCGATCGAGAGTCCGTTCTTTCTCGAATCGAGGATAGACGTCATCCCGGGAGTCGTAGAGAATGGGCTTTTCCTCAACACAGCGGATGTTGTTCTCATCTCCCACCCCGACGGAACGGTCACGAAAAGGGAGTGAAATCGCATCCTTTATTATTATAGATAAAGAGTGAGGTTTTAATATAACCTCGATAATAGAGCGATACTTCACTTAAGGTGATATAAAATGAAAATGCCCAGAACGATCAAAACATATTGTCCTTTCTGCAAGACGCACACCCTGCACGACGTAGAAAGGGTAAAAAAGAAAAAAGCCAGCGAGCTCAAATGGGGTCAGAGAAGATTCAGAGAGGCCACATCAGGATACGGAGGTTTCCCGAGGCCTAAGCCCGAGGGCAGAGAAAAGCCCACAAAGAGGGTCAACATCAGGTTCAGGTGCGAGACCTGCAAGAAGGCTCACCTGACGTCATGCATAAGGGCAAAGAAGTTCGAACTCACGGAGTGATCCCATGACTGATGATTTCATAAAAGTAAAATGCCCCGACTGCGGGAACGAACAGATCGTGTTCAGAAAAGCAGCCACCAAAGTTACCTGCCACGTTTGCGGATCCGTCCTTGTGGTGCCGAAAGGCGGCATCGGAGAGATCAAGGGCGAGATCGTTGAGGTAGTAGGCTGATGTCTAGGACCAAGGGCTTTCCCGAGAACGGAGAACTCGTCGTCTGCACCGTTACAAGTGTAAAGAATTTCGGTGCTTTCGTCACATTGGACGAGTACGACGGAAAAGAGGGATTCGTTCACGTAAGGGATGTTGCCACCGGTTGGGTAAAGTACATCAGAGATTTCATAAGGGAAGGACAGAAGATAGTCTGCAAAGTTCTGGGCGTAGATTCTTCAAAAGGACACATCGACCTTTCCCTCAAATCCGTTAACGACCATCAGAAAAGAGAGAAGATCCAGCAATGGAAGAACGAGAACAAGGCCGAGAAGCTTGTTGAGATCATCGCAGAGCGCATGGGCGTTCCGGTCGATGAAGCATACGGTATGTTCGGTGAAGAGCTCACTGAAGCTTATGATACACTTTATGAAGCATTCGAATCCGCGGTAGCTTACCCGAAGGAATTCATGGAAGAATTCTCCGGCGAATGGATCGAGAAATTCATGGACGTCGCAAAAGAGAATGTGACCCCTCCCTTTGTTGAGATCGACAGTGTTCTGGAAATGACCTCCTCTGCGCCGAACGGCATAGATCATATCAAAAAAGCCCTTAATGCGGGCCTCAAGACCGCAGACGATGCGAACGTAACGATCACCTCGATCGGTTCGCCGAGATACAGAGTGGTGGTCACGGCAAGCGAGTACAAGGACGCGGAAGAGATAATGAAAAAGGTCACGGCTAAGGTCATGAACGACTTCACCGCCGCAGGCGGCGTTGTTACCTTAAAGCGCGAGAGTAAGTAAATGGCCTCTTCTTTCAGAAGATGTACTGCATGCAAGCGCTATACGATGAAGGATAAATGCCCTTCCTGCGGTTCGATGACAACGGATCCCGCACCGATAAAATACTCACCTGAGGATCGCTACGGCGAATACAGAAGGAAAGCAATAACAGAGGAGTATGGGGAAAATGGAAAGTATCGTAGTCTATGATAGCAAACCGTCTCTTAAGGATCCGATCTTCATCGAGTGTCTCCCGGGCATAGGCAATGTCGGCAAAGAGACCGGCGACTTTTTGGCCGGATCCCTGAAGGCAAAAAAGTTCGCAACGATATATTCAAAAAATTTCCCGTCCCAAGCGATACTGGATAATGAGAACATCATTGATATGACAAACAATCAGCTGTGGTATTCTAAAGATGTTAACGGCAGGGACGTGATATTCCTCATCGGAGCTTTTCAGTGCTCCACCCACGAAGGGCAGTTCGAATTGTGCAGAGAGATAATGAGCATACTGTTGGACTACAAGATATCTGAGATCATCACTCTCGGAGGCTATGGCACAGGCCAGATGGTAGAGGCGCCGAGAGTGTTCGGAGCCGTGACAGACCTAAAAATAAAGAAAGAATATGCCGGATACGGCGTGGAGTTCCCTCCCGGAGAACCGAGTGCGGGGATAATAGGTGCCAGCGGAGTGTTCCTCGGACTCGGGAAGATATATTCTGTCCCGTCAATATGTTTGATGGGAGAGACATCCGGGTACTTTGTTGACCACAAGAGTGCAATGGCAGTGGTCAAGATATTGATTAAAAAGCTCGGTGTTGAATTGGATCTGAAAGAGCTGATAGATAAATCCGAACAGATAGACGAGATCACCGCAAAGATCAAAGAGGTCGAGAACCGCAACTGCAACTGCCGGGATCTCGGATATATCGGATAAACCCGATTTTTAGATCAGGATTACATTTAAATAGAGTATCCTTAATCATGTGTTACCCCGCCTAGCTCAGCCTGGCCAGAGCGGCTGACTGTAGAAGTGTTCTCGGAGAGATCCGATACAGCCGCTGAAATCAGCAGGTCCCCGGTTCAAATCTGGGGGTGGGGACCATCCATTTCTATCTGGCTATACGCTGTTTTCGCATAAATTCGGACATATCATAATAATTTATGGCGATCGCAGCAAACTCCTGAAGTAAGGGTTAATTAATCAGATGTTTAATGACCTATCATGGATAGGTCGGGGGTTTGGGAGATTCTTAGAACCGGGGGGACAGTAGGCAGAGATACTCCCGGCCATGAGGATTATGACCGAGCTTTGAACGAATGCATCGTAAAAAGGCTCAGGTACAACACGCTGCCGCTTACCCCGGAAGAAAGGAAGGCGGCGCTTTCTGATCTGTTAGGATATCCTGTGAGTGAAAATACAAAAGTGGTCCCTCCTTTCCACTGCGACCTGGGATTCAACATAAAGCTCGGAAAGAATGTACTGATCAACTATGACTGCATCCTTTTAGATACAGCGGAGATATCGGTCGGAGATAACACGCTGATCGGCCCCGGAACGAAGATAGTTACCGCCAACCATCCCCATGACGCTGAAAAAAGAAGGGACTGGTCGGTGTCCGGTAACCCCATAAAGATCGAAGAGGACGTTTGGATGGGTGCGGGAGTGGTAGTGATCCCGGGTGTGACGATCGGCGCCCGTTCCATAATCGGAGCGGGCTCCGTTGTCACAAAGGATGTTTCGCCCGATACGGTCGTTGCCGGGAATCCGGCAAGGATCATCAGATACCTTTGATCAGAACTCCCTTTTTATGAAGGCCAGCCATGCCAGCACCGTTGTTGCCACGAACCATATTGCCATTACTCCGGCCGCTCTTCCAACGTGCAGCATCGGGATGACAGGATAGCCGTCGACAAATGCAGAAGGCACAAGCTCATGTGCCGCCTGATCAAGCATGAACCATGGATCGAACCCCGCAGTGGAGATCACAAATGAAACCATCGAAAATATCATAGCAAGAGTAAAGAAAGTAAGAACTGCAGAGATGCTCGACTTCTTCAAAACCGAACTTATGAGCATCGAAACGCCTGATGCGCTCACGATATACACTAACACAAGTCCCAAAGACTTGAAGAATTCGTTCGGTATTCTTCCGTCGACGATCTGCAATATTACTGCAACACCCAGATAGTACAGCGCAATGAAGAGCACCCCTACAATGATACAGCCCACTATCTTGCCCAAAAATATCGATGTCTTTTTTATTGGTCTTGTGAATAGAACCAGAGCGGTCCTCTCTTCATATTCTGAAACAATGGTACTGGATGCGAAAAGGGTCGCTCCGATGATCACCATCAAGAACATAAAAGAGAGATAAATCGGAATTATACGACCTTCGCCATAAGTTTCGTTGAAACTTTCCCCCAATAAAAATGGAAGTGCTGTCCATAATATGAACATTATGGTAACCATTACACCATACGCCAAAAACTTCTTACCACGGATGAACTTTCGAATTTCGTTTACCGCAACCACATATGATTGCCTGAAATCATCAAATTCTACATACATTATCTCGACTCCTTTATCAATCTGAGATATGTTGCTTCGAGAGCATCTTCTTCATTTACACCGTAAACACCTATTCTGAGTGCGCTCAGATCATCAAAGAAGGTGACACATGCACTGTTGCCACCATCGATAGTGACGTCGATATCGTTTCCGAACCTTTCGGCCGAGACCACGTTGTTCAGCTTAGCAATCTTGGATATCATCTCCGGGGCGGGGATGGAGTTGACCTTTACCGTCATCCTTCTTTTTGTATCGTTCTTCCCGAAATTACTTGTGTCATCCTCAAGGATCATCTTCCCGTGATTTATCAGAACTATCCTGTCGCAAAGGTCGCTCACCTCATAAAGCATGTGCGAACTCATTACAACAGTAAGGCCGTTTGACTGGAGCCTGATATTCTTTAAGATCTCTCTCATCTCGGCCATGCCTCTCGGATCAAGACCGGATGTGGGCTCATCAAGGATTATGACGCTCGGATCGTTCAAAAGCGACAGACCGAGCGCTACCCTCTGCCTCATGCCCTTTGAGAATGTACCTAACCTTTTGTCGGCCCATTCTGTCATCTTGACCATTTCCAGGATCCTGCCGGTCTCGCTTTTTATTGATTCAGGTTTCATCCCTATTATCTGCCCAACATACCTGAACGTCTCATTCGGCGTTAGATATAGGTAAAATTCCGGTGTTTCGACTACGGTCCCGACGCCTGTGAGCGCCTTTTTCGGATCTTTTGTCACATCTGTGCCGTTTATGTATGCTTCTCCGGATGTTGCGTTTATCAAATGTGTCAGAACCTTCAGGGTCGTGCTCTTTCCCGAACCGTTCGGCCCCAAGAACCCCGTGAAACTGTTCTTTTTCACAGAGAAGGTCAGATCGTCCACCGCAGCGAACCCTTTGTACACTTTTCGTAAGTTCACAATCTCTATCGGGTCGCCGGACATAAACGTCTCAATGTGAAATTAGTATTTACGCATTACCTGAAACTCGGATGTTCGATCACTTACTGATCTTTCTTCTTGTTCCGCGCCTTATCGTCATTGCCATCTGGTATGATTGGACTTTTACAACGGCCGGAGCATAGTCCAGGAAATTATAGAATGATGTCAATCCTGTGAGCGCCCGTCTCGGAAAGTCCTTTTCGGATCCCCTCACAGCATTTTTCCTGTTCAAAATATTATTCAGGAAGCTTTCCGCATCGTCTGCTTTTGATATTGTGACTACTGAGCCCAGATCCTCTGCGATGTGTCCGTCGCTTCCGCCGGTTATGCCAAGGCCGTGTCTTTTAAAGGACCTTATCGCTTCGACGTTGTCATCGCGGGTCATCCCTCCACAGATGACCTCGTACGCATCCAATCTTCTTATCACATCATCTGAGATGTACCCTTTCCTGTTGCAGATCTCGATTCCCTTGTTTGATCCGAGATATCCCATCGGATGCGCTCCGGATGTCACACAGTTGTGATCCTCAAGCATATCAAGCAGCTGCTCGGTGGTGCAATCCTTAAGTGCCAGCCACGGACATGATTGTATGCGCGGTTCGATATTCTCCTGCCAAAAACTCCGGAGGTCCTTCATTTCGTAGAAGTATGTAAGTATGTGCGGCCCGTCGGATGTACTGACCTCCATCCCGGGTATTATGAAAACATCCTCTTTCTCGATTTCTATCGATTCAAGAGAGCTTATCAGATTGTGGTCGGTTATCGCCATGCCTACTTTCCTTTCTTTGGCTATCTTCAAAAGCCTCCTGATGCCGCTGTAAGAATCGGAACAATCGGTGTGTATGTGCATGTCAGCACAGAGATATCCTGCTTCGGTGATGCTTTCCCAATCCGGATTCTCGAACTTTATCCTCGGCCTGTCGTTTACCTCAGGCATAGCGAGCGCCACATCTCCTCGGATTCGGACAGCACCTTTTCTTCGTCGATGGTCGTTACCCTGCCTTCTTCCAAAACAATATCTCCCTGGCACATCACAGTTCTCACGTTAGATGAGGATGCGGAATATATGATATTCGAGATCATGTTCTCCGGAAGAAGCGGTCTGAGATTCGGAGATCTCCCGCTCAGGATCACTATGTCCGCATATTTCCCGGCCTCTATCGATCCGAGGGAATCCTGCATTCCGATCGCCTTTGCGGCGTTGATCGTAGCGAAGTCGAGAAGCTCCTGTGCGTTCGCGACCGTGGGATCCCACCGGCTTGACTTCTGCAGGAGCCCTAATGTCTTCATCTCTGCCATCATATCGAGGCTGTTGTTGGTCGTGCTTCCGTCCGTTCCGACGGTCACGTTCACACCGTACTTCAGGAATTCCGGGATCGGTGCGACACCTCCGGTAGCCAATTTCATATTGGAGACCGGGCACGATGAGATTGACATTCCCGCATCGGCCATAGCTCTGACCTCGTTCATGGTCAGCCATGCGGAGTGCGCTGCGATACAATTCTTCCCGAGAACGCCGATATCATTGAGCCATTCGGCCGGCCTCTTTCCTGTCTTTTTCCTGTGTTCGTTGACCTCTCCTCTCGTTTCTGAAAGATGGAAGGTCAGCGGCAGATTCTTCGCGTCCGAGAACTCCTTTGCGCCTCTGCACGTTTCTTCGTTGCAGACGTATACTCCCTGTAGTCCGACGCCGGGCATTATTTTCCTTTTCCTTTTGAAACTGTTGTAGAAGTTCTTGCAGTTCTGAAGAGGATTTCCGATTTGAGTTGTCATCTCCTGATCGAGAACACACCAGCATAACACCCCTCTTATACCGGCCTCCATCGTTGCCTTCGCGATCACATCTTCTGAGTAGTACAGGTCGACAAAGGTCGTTGTGCCGGTACGTATCATTTCCGCACAACCGATCTTCGTTCCTATCGCTATATCCTTATCTGTCCGGTCGGAATCTATCTTGAAGACCCTTTCCAGGAATTTGGGGAACGGAACGTCATCGACCGTCCCTTTCATTACCGTCATTGCAACGTGGGTGTGCGTGTTTATCAGCCCCGGCATAACGATGTCGCCTGAGGCTTTGATCTCCTTGTCCGCCGTCCCTTTGAACTCTTTTCCGACGGAAGCTATCTTCTCCCCGTCTATGACCACATCCCCTCTGATCATCCTTCTCTGCGGGTCCTGCGTGACGATCCATGCATCCCTTATTACCGTGATCATGCGCCTGGATTCGAATCTTATGTAATAACCGTTTCGCAATTGAAAAAATGAATATATGATACCGCCATTAAGCGGTATGGTGTTCAGAATGACATTCCTCGGTACCGGCGGCGGTAGGCACACCACGATGTATCAGACACGCTGCACCGGAGGGATATTGATCGAACACAGCAACGGAAAACACCTTCACATCGATCCCGGCCCGGGCGCGCTGACTCAGATGCACCGGATACACTACGACCCCGCGAACACAGATTCTCTGATAGTCACACATGCGCATCCCGACCACTATTCTGACGCCGAGTCGGTATTAGAGGGAATGACGCACGGGGGGGTGAGGAAAAAAGGGCACCTGTACGGCAGCCCCACCGTGATCAACGGGGAAGGTCTGCTCGGACCGTGCATATCTCTATACCACATCAGGATGGCCAGCGAGGTCACCGTGCTGGCCCCGGGAATGGACCTGCTTATAGATGGCCTCAAGACAGAGGTCTGCAGGACGGACCACAGCGACCATACGAATGTGGGGTTCAGATTCGACAGCGGCAGCGGATACGTCTCGTATGTGAGCGACACCAGCTTCTCCGTGGAAATAGCCAGGCAGCACATCGGCAGCCGTGTGCTGATACTCCCGGTCACCACTCCCGATGATATGAGGATCAGCTATCATCTCTGCACAGAGGATGCCGTACGATTCATCGAGATAGTCAAACCGGAATTGGCGATATTCATTCATTTGGGGATAGTAATGATAAAAAAGGATCCCGCCAAACAAGCGCAGAAGGTGCAGGAGAGGACGGGAGTAAGGACCATTGCGTTCAGAGATCTTGATGTATTGGAAGTGGGGGAAGAACTGTCATTTTCAAGACCGACAACATATGATGACGAGTGGATACCGAACAGCTCACCTTGAATACGCATCTGAACTATGTCTGTTTTTTGACAGAATAGACAATGCTTAAATCCTGAAGGTGTATTTTTCTACAATGACTTTGGAGTCAACTGTGTTGGGAAGGATCAAACCGACCGCCGAAGAGATCGAATCCATAACACAAACCGCCGATGAGCTGAAGAAGAAGGTGGAGGACTACATCAAAGAGAACGGCATCAATGCTGAGGTCCGCTTTGTGGGCTCATACGCAAAAGGCACTTATCTGTCAGATCCGGACATCGATCTGTTCCTTCTTTTCCCGGAGACCACACCGCCCGGAGACCTCAAGACGGTCGGATCGTCAGTCGGAAAGTTCGTGTTGGGCGAGACCGTGGAGATGTATTCCGATCACCCCTATACGTGCGGAAAATATAACGGCGTAGATGTCGATCTCGTGCCGAGCTATGCGATCTCGACAACCGACAAACTGAGAACGGCGGTCGACAGGACCCCGTTCCATACAGACTTTATACTCAAAAACCTCAAAGAGGCGCAGAAAGATGAGGTCAGGCTCCTAAAAAAATTCATGAAAGGGATCGGAGTATACGGTGCCGAGCCGAACACCAGAGGGTTCTCGGGATACCTTTGCGAGCTTCTCGTCCTTCACTACGGAAGTTTTAGGAATGTTCTCGAAGGCGCAAGCAACTGGAAGGACGGGACCATCATAGCGATCGATAACAAAAGAGGGCCGCCGATAATCGGATCGCTCGTAGTCTACGACCCTGTTGATCCGAAAAGGAATGTCGCTTCTGCGGTCCACATCGACACCATGGCCCTTTTTATCGTTGCCTCCAAATCCTACTTGTATTATCCGTCGGAGAAGTTCTTCTTCCCGGTCGACAGAAAACCGCTATCAAGAGAAGAACTGCAGAAGATATCCAACAGGAACGGGTCCAGGATCGTGACGGTCGTATTCGACAGACCGGACATAATCGAAGAGAACCTGTACTCCCAGTTGTGGAAAACGCGTTATGCGCTTACAAGAAAGCTGAACGATTTTGATTATAATGTTCTCAAGGCCGTACAGGACATGTACGAAAAGAAATTGGAGATCGTATTCGAGTTGGAGAGGGATGAGGTCTCCAAAACGTACAAGCACACCGGCCCGCCTGTGTGGGTGAAAGCGGCGGATTCATTCCTCTCCAAATGGAAGAATAATGTTTACGGGCAACCTTTCGTCGAGGACGGATGCTGGAATGTTATTGCCGAAAGGATGTATTTCACCGCAAAAGAGATGCTTGCGGATGAGGCCGCTGTTTCGGGGATAGGGAGAGAGATAGATCCGAACAATATGAAAATAAGAGATCATGAAACTTCCCTGAATGAAACGAACCCCGCTCTTCTCACGGAGTTGTTGGATCCCAAACAAAGTTGGGAAGTATGATCACAGATTGATCCCCAAAATGCATACGCCGAGCGCAAGCATCAGGAACAGAAAATAATCCGCCAGTAACGTCTTCGTTTCCAAAAGATCGACACGATATCCCAGCAAAATAAGCAGTTTCTTCATGCCGAGGATCATAAGGAATGCGATTGCCGTCGCCGGTGCCCAGCCGATGCTGGGGCTGATATTGTACAGAATGGCGCCGACGATCCCGACTATAATGGCCAATGCTGTTATGACGAACAGTACTTTCGTACCGTATATGTCTTTCAGTATGAATTCGCGCTCATCGAACTCGGAAGGGATGAATTGGTATTCCTCCTCTTTCTTCTCTTCGACTCTGTGCCTTTTCTTCGCCATAGTGATACACATTCCCATCAACAATATAAACGTTTATACTTTAGGTCGGAGTCTTATTTGAAAAGACTTTATTTTGCGAGACAGCTGGTTATAATTTCTAATGGAAAAACGTGCAAAATCCGAGGTTAAAGTTGTACTTTCGGTACTTTCGGACACCCCCTGATTCGGCTTATATACTCAAAAAAACTTGATGCTATCAGGTGAAAAAAATGCCTGCAAAAACCCTAGAAGATATACCAGGAGTAGGACCAGCCATAGCAGAAAAACTCCGTGAAGGTGGGTACACAGAAATGATGGCCATTGCAGTAGCCTCGCCAAAAGATCTTGCAGAGACGTGTGAGATCGGTGAGAAGAAAGCGATGGACATCATAGAGGGCGCAAAGCTTTGCGCCGATATAGGAGGATTTGAGACCGGGGACAGCATCCTTGAACGCCGCAAGGCCGTTACAAAACTGACGACCGGGTCAAAAGCCTTTGATGAACTTATGGGCGGTGGGTTGGAGAGCCAATCTATTGTTGAATTCTTCGGAGAGTTCGGAAGCTGCAAGACTCAGGTCTGTTTCCAACTCGCCGTTAACGCCACTTTGCCTGAGGAAAGAGGAGGACTGGATTCGGAAGTGATCATGATAGACACAGAGAACACTTTCAGGCCGGAAAGGATAATCCAGATGTCGAACTACCTGGGCGTGGACCCGGAGGACACTCTCAGAAAGATACACGTTGCGAGGGCTTTCAACTCCCAGCATCAGATACTGCTTGTGGATAAAGCGATAGAGCTGGCACAAACAAAGAAGATCAGACTGATGATCGTCGATTCCCTTACTTCGCACTTCAGAGCGGAATACTTGGGAAGAGGCGCCCTCGCAGAGAGGCAGCAGGTACTGAACAGACATATGCACGACCTCCTTAACTTTGCCACCCTCAACAACGCTGTTATTGCGGTCACGAACCAGGTTGCCGCAAAGCCGGATGCATTCTTCGGCGATCCGACGAGACCCATCGGGGGACACATTGTCGGACACACGGCGACCTTCCGCCTATACCTCAGAAAGGGTAAGGCGGGAAAGAGGATCGCCAGACTCATCGACTCTCCGAACCTTCCGGAAGGAGAGGCAGTGTTCTCGGTGACCGAAGATGGTATTAAGGACTGAAACCTAATGGGGTCCGTGGACCCCGTTTTCTTTTTTGAACTATCCGGCGAATCCAAGGATATGCCTAAAGCAGAAGCTGAAAGGTGCATCATGGCAGAGTGTTACCGATACAACATCATCGGCAACGGTCCCGGATATCTTTTAGCTTCATTCCCAGAGAGTTGCCTGAACAGTATAGCTGATCGTCTGGCTCTTACACATTCGATCGGAAGATATCTCGGGACGTACGACCCTGAGAACACCGCTCAGCTTTCGAATGCGCAACTGCCCGAGGGTACTTTTGCAATTAAAGCGAAAAGATTTGAAGGTATGATGAAAGATACGGACTCACAGAAGACCATAAGAGATATCGGCAATATTCTTTCAAAGAAGAACGATGTCGACCTTCGCAACCCCGACGTGGTCGTAAAGATGCAGATGTGCGACAAGATCCACCTTTACGTTGAAGAAAGGGTCATCGACCCGAACATTATGGAAAAGAGAAAGGTCGGAGAGCGCCCATTCTTCTCGCCGATCTCCCTTCACCCGAAATATGCCAGAGCACTGATCAACCTCACCGGTGCGAAAAAGGGAGACACTATCCTCGATCCGTTCTGCGGAACAGGCGGGATCGTGATCGAAGCGGCAGAGATGGGTATGAAAGCCATCGCTTCCGATTTCGACGAGGAGATGGTCCTGGGATGCAGAGAGAACATGGATTTTTACGGTCTGGCACTTCATGATCATGAGGTGATCGATATCAAAGACATCCCCAACAGATTCTCCGAGATAAATGCGGTTGTGACCGATCCGCCGTATGGAAGGTCTACAAAAACAGGCGGCGAAGATGTGACCTATATCCATGAATGCGCCATGCGTTCGATACCAAAGGTTCTGATCTCAGGAGGAAAGGCCGGCATCATACTCCCCTATGAAATGAGACGTTCCACGATGGAGCTGGATTCTGTTTTCAAGCAACATGTCCACGGAACGCTTTCCAGATTCTACCACGTGTTGAAAAAACCCAATCACTAACTATTTTAACGGTAATAATATCATAGCCGCGTGAACAGATTCCTCCGCCTTTTCAGGCTCGGAAACGGCATAATGGGCATTCTTGGAGTCATAATAGGTGCCTTCATCGCCGTCGGATTCGATATCGGGGATCATGTTCTGAATCTGATAATCGCGGGCGGCGTGATCCTTGCGTTCATAATCGGCGGGAACTCCATTAATGATTACATCGATGTGGAGATCGACAGAACAGCCCACCCGGAAAGGCCTCTCCCGAGAGGCGAGATATCCCCGACAACCGCACGCAATATCGGTATTGCGGGACTTGTCGTCTCTTGCGCGTTGTCCGTTGCAATGCTGTCCATAATTGTAACAGCAATAGTATTGATCGCGGCGGTCCTGATGATATCGTACGAACTCCTGCTCAAGCAGAGAGGGTTCATCGGGAATGTTGTTATCGCAATTCTGACAGGGATGATCTTCCTTTTCGGCGGGGCAGTGGTGAACAGCCTCGAAAGTAACATCATTATTGCCGCAATGGCAGCGTTGGTGAGTATAGGAAGGGAGATCGCCAAGGACATCCAGGACATGGAATCCGATGAAGGGAGGAAGACCCTGCCCATGGCCATCGGAAAGAAAAATGCCGCTATGATCGGAGCTGTGTTCTTCATACTCGGCCCCGTTCTCAGCATTTGGCCGATCTTTGATGACATGTTCGGATGGCTGTACTATATTGTGTTTATCGCGGACGCGCTCTTTATTTATAGTGCATTCATTATCTTCCGCAGAGCAGACGTTTCGCAGAAGGTCGCGAAGTACGCAATGTTCATCGCGTTGATCGCGTTTGTGTTGGGTGTCGTATGGTGACTGTAAAAGAATATCTCACAGAAAGGATGAAAAAAGGGACCATTCACTTGGCCCTCCTCGATCCAGATAAACAAGACAGTCGGGAGGCGGGTGCCATCGCAAAGAGAATGAAAGATGCCGGTTCCGATGCGATAATGATCGGAGGCTCTACAGGCGTCACAAGTAAGAATCTTGGCGAGACCGGAAGAGCGATTAACAAGATGTCCGGTCTCCCGACCATACATTTTCCGGGCGGTCCCGGCGAACTTTCCAAGGACGTCGATTCGATCTTCTTTATGAGTATGGTCAACAGCAGGAATCCGTTCTGGATCATAAGGGCACAGGCTGGCGCCGCTCCTTTTGTGAAGAAACTTGGTATAGAGACGATCTCCCTCGGTTACATCATCATAGAGCCGGGAATGAAAGTAGGCGAGGTCGGCGAAGCGGACCCGATCAAACACAGCGAGATAGACAAAGCCGTGGGATATGCGCTGGCATGTGAGATGTACGGGATGGATTTTGTCTATCTGGAAGCTGGAAGCGGTGCTGACAGGCCGGTACCTCCCGAAATGATCTCGGCGGTAAAAAAGGCATTATCGATACCTTTGATAGTGGGCGGGGGCATCAGGACCCCGGAGGCCGCAAGGGCGGCGAGGCTTGCGGGCGCCGATGCAATAGTTACCGGTACATTCGTAGAAAGATGCTCGGACGACAGCATGCTGAAGTCTGTAGTAAATGCATCAAAAGGCAGGTGATATCTTGTCGGAACCGCCCGCATATCGTCAACCCATATCGCCGAGGGCCCCCATGTGGCTTACGCCCGAGGAGAGATCGGCGAACATCACAAAGGAACTGAAGATAGCGGCAAGACGGTTCCTGTGTCCGACCTGCGGCAAAGAATTCAGCCTTTTCCAATCCAGAGCGATAGCATGCAAATATTGCCCGCAGGCAAACAAGAATTGCCCCAACGTACGCTGTCCGCACTGCGACTCGGAGTTCCCTCTGCAGGGGTTCATTGTTCCTGACAACAAAGAAGATAGGATCCGTATGAACAAGTACTCAGACACGGTATTCAACAATTTCGACGACACTTACAACAGAAGATAAGTCACAGTTCCAGTATCTTTATTCCTGTCCTTTTGTCCTTCTTACGTACGGCGCCTTCGCCGATCAATTCAATAAGCACTACTTCCAGGACCAACCATGCTATGACGCCCGTTCTCAGGCACCCTGTCACCGCTCTGCCCTCTCTTCCCGCCGATCCGTGGATGTGCACCATTGGGCTGCCGTCCTCATCGGGGAATATTGTGCCAGATGCCGTAAGTTCATGCGGCGCATCTAATTTGAACACGATCGGAACGATGCCTTTTTCATATGGCATTTCGGAGCCGACGGTCATCCGCGATCCTTCACCGATACCGCCGACAACGGACACGTATGCGTTTTGGATCCCGTTCTTGCGGCAGAAACTCTCCAAAACTTCATGGAGCACTTCTCCGGTCTCCAACCTGAGGACGAACGTCCTTCCCCTTTCCATCTCCAGAGACCTCATGTCCGCTTAACGGTATTTGCTGTATTTATCCATTAGTCTGCTGATCTTATCGAATTCGTCCTTCGTCAGATCGCCTGCGTCCAGGAACGTTTTCACATAGTCTTTAGCATCCCTCGTGGAAACTCTGGTCGCTTTTGCGATAACAGATGCAAGGAAAGCCGATGATTTGGCCGGGTCCATCGCTGATGCGGAAAGCACTTCGTTCATGTCATATTTGAACGGTGCAAGTTTTTGGGTATTGAGCATAGATTGCCTTTTGCTGCTTACCTTCACTTTTGGTTTTGGTTTTTTTGTCACGCTGTCAGAATTCCCCTTATAAGTGGAAGGGGCCTTCTTGACCGTACCGCTTTTGATATCTGCCAAATAGATTACTCCGCAGTACTGCTACCTCTTAATGTTATTTAATATTCACTGAGAAAAAATCAGTGCGCAGAAGATTAATATTTTAAGGTAAAAATAAATAGGAACCAGCTGATTCTACTAACAATGCCTAGGGAGACAGAGGTAGCCATCAATGAGGATAACCACCCCGTTGGAAAAAGATCTCGCCGGATCCTTTATGTGGTCTATATAGCAATGCTTGTGGTATCTGTCGTTATCCTTTTAGTGGGCATATACAAAGGGAATTTTCTTCGTGTCTTCGTGGTCGTGCCTGTTGCACTGATACTTGCCAATGCTATCTTCATTGACAGAAGGACGCTGCATATGCCTCCGCTGATGATCTTTCTTTTAGTCAGCCTTATGGTGATAGTCATAGTGGAAAAGTTCATGTTCAATGCCAACCCGATCTACATGGCTCTGACAGACCTTGTCTTCGGGATATTACTGGGAGTGTGCGGGATCATTTTGACCTATTCTTTTGTGACAATGATATTCGATATATACGGCGACAAATCAACAAAAGCGTTGCTGGTCTCGATCTCCGTGTCACTATCGATATATGTCACGTGGCTCATTTTCCAATATTATATCGGCTTAGCGGTTAATGCCGACAAATCACCCTTTACACGAGGTTTCATGATCCTGACCAGCATGGAACAGACAATGAATCAGCTGACATATGTCATAATAGGGATATTGATCGTGTCAGCGGCCTTCTATTTCGGAAGGAAATCCTCTGCGGTCAAACTTCTGGTCACAAAATACCCCGTGCTTGGCGCAACCCTGTTGAAAGTGGAATACAACGAGATGAAGGGGATCGAGAAAGCAATCGAAGGCGGAGAATGCGAGACGGTTGAGTTCAAATCAACATTAAGAACAAGTCTTATCACCGGGGAAAGGGACGAAATGATCGAGAGGGCGGTCCTAAAGACCTTGGTCGCATTCCTTAATAGCAAGGGCGGATTGCTCCTTATAGGTGTGGAGGACAACGGGAATGTCATAGGAATAGACCCGTCTTTTAAGAACAGAGACAAGGCCGGTCTGCACCTGACGAACCTTATAACTACCCATATCGGGAACGAGTTTCTCCCTTACATTTCTTTCAAAGTAGCTGACCACAAGGGAAAAGAGATAATGGTCGTTACTTGTACGAAGAGCCACAGCCCCGTATTTCTGAAGGAGTGGCCGCATGAGACATTCTTTGTAAGATCCGGGTCGGCAAGCGTAGAGTTGGATGGGGCCAATATGCTGAAATATATCAGCAACCATCGTTTTAAGAAAGAAGTAAAAAGATAAATTGTTTTTAAAATGGGTTTTACTCTTTATCTTCTGCTTTTATCTGATCCGTCAGTTTCTTGGTCTGCCTGGCAATTATTAGTATCATTATGACTGCCAGTATCGTGACGAGGATCGCATAGATGAACAACCCTACAAGGTTGCTTCCGGGGCCGAGGACCTCGTCTATCGCCGCTTTGATCGCTTGGTTCCAGGCCAATGCCGCAACAAGGCCGAATGCGGCCGTGATGAGGGCAGAGAACGTTGTAACGAACTGAAGCTTTGTATCCGTTTTCATGTTTCAACCTCCTTTTGGTGATTACCGGCCTATAGCTTATTCCATATACTTAATCCATATTGCTTAGTATTGGGATTTTAGCTTCTAAACGCGGCTGAATCGACCAAATTATCCTCATAATCCCGTACAAAATACCGCTTGCCTTTCTGAACGATGACATGACCTTCGGCTTCGAGCAGGAGTTTTTGATGATCTATGCCTCCGGGATATTTCTCATTGAGCTCGCCTTTAGACTTGAGAGTTCTCCACCATGGGATCTTATTGTCATTACGTTCTTCGCTCGCGTGTGCGCAAACATTTATGAAGATCCCGGCTGTGAGCGGACAAGTAGTATCTGCCCCCGCCCGAGATGCGAGTTCCGCACGGATAAGGTCGGTCGTGATGAGTTTGCCCTCTTGGATCTTTGCCATAAGGTCATTATACTGGATCGGGGCAGCAATCAGCATTCTCGTCCCACCCATGAGCTTTGCGGCATCTGGCTTATAGGAAAGGTCTTCGATCTTCGGCAAGTCGCCGCTGTGGTTCAGCTTTTCATTGTATGTCTTTTTTGCCATTGGACCCTCGGTAGTAAAGATATGCCGGATCAGTATTTGATATCGTTTTTGCATGATTCGAAAGCTTGGATCAGAGTGTCAAAGTGCTCCTCATCGATCTGTTCCCAATGGTCATCTTCCGCTTCAAAATCTTCGTAAAACGATTGGTCGTCAAAGTTGAGTTTCTTGGTATCTTCATAATCGCCGGAGAAGAATACGTCCTTGATCCTGCTCCATTGAATGACCCCTATGCACATCGGACATGGTTTTGCCGAAGCGTACAGCGTGCAGCCGCCGAGATCTATTGTGTTCAGCTTCCTGCATGCCTTACGTATGGCGACAACCTCGGCATGGGCGGTCGGATCGTTCTTGAGAAGTACCTGATTGTGAGCTTTTGATATGACCTTGCCGTCTTTGACGATAACCGCACCGAATGGGCCGCCGTGCTTTTTGGAAATGCCGTATAGAGCCTCTTTGTATGCTATTTCCATGAACCTGTCCATCTTTTCACCCTGTATCACATATCTTCAAGAGAAAGTACTCTAAGGTCGATATCCAACCCGTTCTATTAGACATTTGCTTATTTTTCGCTTATTGAAAGTGACGGTGGTTTTTATGTCTGGAACTACAAAAACATTATTGAGTCGGTAACATAGTTAAGTCAATGGTTCTCATGAGCAATGCGCATAGCGGCCATCGATTAAAGATCATACAGGTCAGGCCCTTACGGTGATCATCCTGCGTAAAAGCTCATCCACATCATATGCTCCGTTGACCCAATCGAGCGTATCTTTTGACATTAGTCTTTTTGCACGTTCTTTGCCTGCCAATCGAACAAGCTTTTGAGCACGTCCGTGATATTTCTGATAGTTGGCATACGCTTCTTCTTTGGGTCGATCTTCGGGCCACCTCATGCTGTTGTGCCGCATGTCTGCGAATTTTACCTCTGTGGCTATATCACTCGTTGCGACACGTTTCAGATAATCGGATTTCTTCTCGCCTTCCCGCTTTGATACGCAGTCAACGGCCATGATGATATCCTTGTCATACCCTTCCGCGAGGAGATCGTCCAGTGTTACCGATGTATCTTCCACGACATCATGGAGAAGCCCGACGATCTTTCCTTTCTCGGTTATGCAGAAACCGGAAACGGCGATCGGGTGGTGGATATAATCGTTCCCCGACATGTCCTTCTGCCCTTCGTGCGCTTTCGTGGCTATGTTCAGGGCCTTTTCATATTCTTCATTAAAAGATGTCATCGGTGGGGTCACCGCCGCCAGCTGTCTCTTTGTTCTCGAATTCAGTCATTCCGTTCATTTGCCGATCGTTCCTTTCATTTCGGAATGAGCTCCGGCCACGCCGCATACTCATATCTTAAACCGTTCTCAGAGCAGAATTTTTGGAATCTGGTACATCCGTTCTTACCGCCGAAATGCCGTATCAGGGATTCCCCTGGTCCGTTTCCGTAATTTGATATTATCCTTATGAGTTCTGAAGTATCTTCCTCGTTCAACTTATACCTGTACTCGCGCTCGTCCCTCCATGTACAGGTCATTGCCGAATCGTCAAAGATGTGACCGAATATCTCGAGACAACCGTTCTCGATCTTTGCAGTGATCTTTGTTTCACACAGGCCTTCGTTTCCTTCATACAGAATAACAGTATCCGCTTGTCTCATCCTTCTTCTCCCGGCCTTTTTTTTCTTTCGTTGATTTTTCTGTAAGCAATAGTATTCTTTATTTGTTTTCTGACCGCGTCGAGAAATGAATGCGGCAATAATAACAAATAACCAAAGAACGAATATACTATTGAAATGCCGCCGAAAAAGAAAAGCGATAACATTGTGGATGAAATAGTCGATTTCCTCAGAAAGAACGTGAACGGCAGGACTCTGTACACCGATGAGACGACATTTGCTATCGAGGGCGGAAGACTCCTATTGACATATTCGGACCAGATATCCCTCTCAAATATGTTCTTTTCAAAGGTAAAGTACACAATGGATATGTTCGTTGTCGGAAAGGAAAAGATCACCGATACTAAAACCGGGAACGTCATCAAAGATACGTACTCATCCTCTCTTTACAGATACAGCGTCGCAAAACGACAAAGCACCGGGGCTGTGACCGGCATTTTGACGCTTGTCGCTTCGTCGCTCATGTCCGACACTGCCCCCGAGGAGTCGATCGCATCTGTAGCATGGAACATAAAGTTAGAGAATAACGAATTCAGCTGGATCGAAGAGCAGATGCTGTATAGAGATCAAATAGGCTTTGACGGAAAATACAGACCGATCGCACTCAGAACAAAATGCAGGATTTTCGTCGACAATGGGAATACGGTGTATGTACATGATGTCGAGTGTTTCGACGTCGACCCGGAAACGCTGGTAAGGACGCCGTCTGAGACAAAATATCCCCGGTTCATATCAAAAGAAAGGAGGGCGTGAATATGCCTGGCGGAAAACCCTCCGTGTCCGCAGAGAAGATCATTGATTTCTTGGAAAAGAATGTGATCGGCAAGACCGTTTATTCCGAAGAGGTGCTATATGACATTGACTTTGGAAGGTTTGAGGGGTCGTATTCCACAGAGATCGCGTTCTCCAACCTGCTGCGGTCTGAGACCGGATTCACAATGGGGGGATTCACTGTCTCCCGAGAGAAGATCTTTGGGCCCGGCGATCCCACGACCCTGGTCAAGGATCAGCGCTTGATCTCTTTCTTCCAGTATGAGTTCTCTAAGCGTACAAGTACGGGAGAGATCACGGGGCTGCTGAGATTTGTGTCCTCTTCGGTTGCCTCCATTCCGTCGCACGCGGAAGCGACCACCAGTTCTATCTTCGGAGTGACGATCAAAGATAATGAGTTAAGGTGGGTGGAGGATCAGATACTCTACAGAGAACAACAGAACGCTGATGGTACATACAGTCCGAAAGCGTTCATATCGGAACGCTATTTGAAGATGCGGGGCGGAAAGCTTGAGCATGGTTTCTCGGCAGAGTGTTATGTTGTGGACCCCAGAACATTAGAGAGAAAGAAAGCGTTCGAATACTATTCGCCTTTCATTGCCAGAGAAAGATGAACCTGAGTAAAAATACAGGCGGCATCATAGTTCCTTCCCAAGCAGTATTGCCTTTTCCATAAGCTCATCATTCTTCTTTGCGGCATTTTTAGACCCTTTGGCGGCAAGCACGATCCTGCCTACCGCATTAAATGAGAAATAGTTCACAAACATCCACTCGATTTCATCTGCAACTGTCTCCGCGATCTCGACGTCGTCTTCACAAGTGACTATGGTCACAAGCTTCTTTCCGCTCGGGAGAACGCCAGATCCATCCTTCTCGATAAAGGAGAACAATCTGTCCTCAAAAACCTTGTATTGGGCTGACGCGTGCCCGAAATACACAGGCGTGGCAACGATTATCGAATCCGATTCTTTGACAAGACTCAAAATCGGTGTCAGATCATCCTTTGCTACACATGAGCCGGTAAATTTGCAGCCCATACATGCCTGGCATCCGTTCATGAGTCTTAGGGTGTTCAGATTCACGATGTCCAACATGTTCGAAGTGAACCTCATCGCCCCGTCCGTTATTGCATTCACTATGGTCTCGCAATTCCCTCCTCTTCTTGGACTTGCGTTGACCGCCAATATCTTTGACATATATATGTCAATACTTTTTGTATAAATTAATTTTACCATCATACAGGAAAATAATATTGTATTACTCATTATATCATGATAATTCTCTTTGGAGTTAAAAGCTCTGAAAAGGGTGAATAAGGGCATCTTGGAGGAGGAGTAAGCTCACTTCAGTGGGGAGATGCCCCTATTCTGTGTGCATTTTTTAAGGTACACACCATAAACAAGATGTCCTTCATAGTATTTAATATTGACTACTCAATATTTTTATTAGTGTAATAATCTCGTTATTACTCAAATAAAATATTGACTGACATAATATTTAACAAATAAGTCTATGTAATATCGTGCAAAATACGGTGCTACCGCTTTTCCTTCTTTAGAATTAAACTTGGAATATTGCATCCAACGCTTTGCTCAGTTGAGATCTTGGGGTATTCCAAAAAAACAATGGCTTCAAAGATCACTTTTTATGCTTACCGTGATCGTCCTCGATCAGACGCCGAGGTATCATCACAAAGTCAATGTTCGCCGGTATTGCCTGTAAATATGTATAATACGGATCGTTCGACTCAGACTTTATGTACTTATCAAGATCGGGATCAATGTTCTGCAGCACTTTGATCAGAGTATTGCGCATTCTGACAACATCCTCCCTCGGGATGCCCTCGAAATAACTATTGTTAAGATCGGTCAGGCCCGTCATTATTGTTTTTGCCAGTTCCCTCCCGGAGTCTGTCAGAAATACCGAGTATTTTTTACTGGCCTCGGTTTTTCTGTCATCATATACGAACCCCTTGTCTTTAAGTGTCTTTAAAACTCGATTTGTGTTCGCGGGGTCGAGATCCAAAAAGTGAGACAGCTGAACCATCGTCTGGCCGTCTTGGAGATTCAAAGCAATAAGATAGATTGAGTGTGCACTAGTGAGACCGTGTTCGCTTACGATCTTTGTCATATTTTTTCTCATGATGGTGCTCATTCTATCAAAGAAAACGGGCAGGAAAGAGTTCCAATATGTGTCTTCGCGCGTCACCATAATTGAATTGAGAAGATAACGACAGTTAAAACGTTTGTGGGTGTAGTGCGAGGGAGGGGATTCGAACCCCTGAACCCCTGCGGGACAGAATTTCTTCCCTTTGGAGTCTTAAGTCCTGCGCCTTTGGCCAACTCGGCTACCCTCGCATCTGTTCCGACTAAAGCGCCTTACCTTAAAAACCTATTTCATTCTCAGAAATTGTTAATACCGAACACGTCTATTTCAACAGCATGCGATTCAAGGTCCCCGATGAAGAGGTCGTTTCCCAAGCAATCAATAAAGTGATGACCAAGAACAACCACATCGAGACCCAGACAGAATTTTTACGATTAGTAAGAAAAGAACTTTCAAAACTTGATGAGGATTACAGAGTAAGCGGCGAGAGGATCCGAAGGATCGGGCTGGACAATAATCTTATCAAAATAACGATAGAGTACCGCGAATCGGACATCAAAGACCTCCCGCACATATGCCCTGTTTGCAGGAACGCCATGTCTCCCGTGATGAACCGCTCTCTGGAAGGAGAATATGTTGAGATCAAACGAAAATGCTCCGTGTGTCCGTACACAATAGGAAAGACCGTCCTTGTGCCCGGAAGGTATGTTTTCTCGAGAGCAAAGAACAACGACCTATCTCAGCAAGAACTTTCTGTCAGAAAGTTGAAGAAAGCCGGTGCGAAGATCAAAGAAGCCATGGGGCTTATTGAAGAAGCATTGAAGGGGACCGATCTTGAAGAACGGGGTTCCGAACTTGTCTCCGACCTTAAAGAGATGGTAGATTCTCCGGAACTTGCGATAAGCATAAAGAACATCTCCTTGGACATGAAACAAAGCGGTAAAGATCCTATTTGGACGAGACCGACTGTTTCGATCAAAAACTCAGAAAAATGATCCTTTTCCTGCAAAATTGATACTTTTTCGGTACTTTCTGATACTTTCGGTCACCCCCCTGGAAAACCTATATACTGTTATTTCCTGTTGAAATTTGCAGGCAGATGGGTTTCCAACCGGCTGCTACAAGGATCGAGAGAGAGTTTAGGTCTCAGCCGAAATCAAGGCATTGCAAAGAGAACGATGTCTTGATTTTGAACTAACTTGCACCAAAAGAAAGGTGTATTTAAATGAGCGATAAACAATCGATAAGACAAGGACCTTAAAGATCCGGAATACAAGCAGTTCGAAGACATCAAGCATATCCGTGAAGACGGAACCGAGTATTGCTGGGACGCGAGCTCGCAAAGGTGCTTGACTATGATGATTGGCGGAATTTTACGAAGGTCATAGACAAAGCCATAATCACCAGTGACACAAGCGGCCATATGATAATTGACCATTTCGTTGACATTAACAAAATGGTCGAGATAGGAAGCAAAACAGAAAGAAGAGTGAACGATTTTGAGCTTTCAAGATGTACTTGTTACCTCATTGTCCAAAACGGCGACCCGCGCAAAGAGACGATCGCCCTCGGGCAGACATATTTTGCCATCCAGACATACAGGCAGGAATTAGCGGACAGATTCAATCAGCTCGATGAGGATCGAAAGAGGCCTGTCATTCGCGGAGATATAAGACAATGGAACCAATTGCTTGTGGAGGCTGCGAAGGATGCGGGAGTGATCACTCCGATGCAATTTTCTGCATTTCAGAATGCAGGCTATACGGGACTTTACGGCGGACTCACTATGGAAGATATCCACAAGACAAGGGAAATTGGTCCCGTGACAAGATACTTGATTTCATGGGTGGCGAGGAACTTGCGGCAAATCTGTTCCGTATAACTCAGACCGAAGGAAAACTCAAACGTGACCGGATCGACAACGCCGAAGATGCGAACATTACTAATCATATAGTCGGAAGCGAGGTGCGCGAAGCGATAAAGCGTATGGGCGGCACAATGCCGGAGGATCTGCCGACACCGAGCAAAAGCATCTCGGAGGTCGAGTGCGAACAGATAGAAAAACTGAAAAAAAACAAAAGAAACCGCTGATGCTTGATGAATAAGACAAATTCGCTGATTCAATAAGCCGATATAAAAACCGAAAAGATATATGATTCAATTCTATTCCCACTAAGCACAGAGGGTAAAATGAAGAACTGGGAATTCACCAAGATCGTAGACAACAAGATCCACATCGGCAGATGGTTGAGTGCTGTAATGGGATTGGCCGAGGGCGGCTACATCTACAGCTCGCTCTTCAAGTATCCAGACAAGGGGCCGAAGAGATATGAGCTCATACTCTCAATGTATCCTCAGGAGAATTTCAGAACCCTGACCCATGTGGACGTATACATGGAGGATGTCCCAGGCGCGACCGTTCAATCGGCGAAGTTCCTTGCCGAACAGGGAATAAACATCCTCAACTCCGTCTCCCTGAACGGAATATCCGAGACCACGATCATCTGGAACATCATGTGCGAGCTGAATTTCGCCGGCGAAGGCGAGATCATCAAGGAAAGGTTCGGAAAGCTGAAAGCCGCAGGAGATCCCTCCGTTGCAAAGATAAAATATATCAGCATCAAACCCGCAAACGTAGGAAGGATATTCAGGAACGAAGAATCGGAAGGTCAGGTCAAGGAACAGGTCCGCCACGGCTCACCGATAACATTCCACTCCGAAGCGTTCGATCTCAACATTGAATACGGCGACATTCTGAACGACGTGAACGGCGAAGAGGTTATGATCACCGTCGACCCTTATTCTTGGCTGGTCTCGGTGGTGTTCTTCAAGAAGGACACTAAACTCGTAAGGATCAATATCGATATACCGGACTGCCCCGGAAGCATCAACACCGCTCTGCAGCTCCTTGCGGACGAAAAAGTGAATCTGATATCCATTTTCTCAAAGATCATGATATCTTATCAAACAATGTCGCTGGAGGTCGTTGCGGATATGAAACACAGCGGAAAGACGATAGATGAGCTCAGAAAAGCGCTAGATCTCTACCTTTCAGAGCAGAACGGGATGTTCAAGCTGATCAACATTTCCCCGCTGGGATGATCTCATGAAGATCGCAGGGTTCGTGAAGACGACCCTTCAGGATTGGGAAGGCAAGAACGCCTGCATGATACTGCTGTCCGGGTGCAACTTCAGATGCCCGTATTGCAACAAACCAGAGCTTATCTCCAACACCCACGAGGAAATGGATCTGGCATCTATAACCAAGTACATCAAAGAGAATAAAGACTTCCTTGAGGCGGTTGTCATTTCCGGCGGGGAACCGACCATCAACGAGGAGCTCTACAAACTCCTCGGAGATCTCAAGAAGCTTAAATTAAAGATCAAATTGGACACTAACGGCTACGAGCCTGATATCTTAGATGATCTCATCGGCGCCAAGCTTGTGGATAAAGTTTGCATCAATATCATGGCGCCTCTTGACAACGAGTCGTACTCCAAAGCAGCTGGAGTCGACGTTGATGTCGAACGCATAAAAAGAAGTTTAAAGATACTCGACGGCTCCGGAATATC
>JGI20166J26741_10366670_pt1 | contig 32079 bp, 21 predicted proteins | sample TergutCu122P5_FD_26741 | JGI IMG/M metagenome (IMG submission 26741)
AGGTGTTTTGGGTTATATCGGTATAGTTTAACTCAAGGAACACTCTCCCGAAGTATTTCACATTCCTCCTGGGACACCCTGTATATATATATATATAAAATGATGTATTAAGTTACTGAAAAAAAAAATGGAAATTATGACACATTTGGTGCTACAAAACACTGCTTTATTCACTCAGCTTGAGTGTATGATTTTAACACAACACATAAGAATTCGATAAAACTTTTTTCTCATACATATTTAACATTGATATTAAGAAATACAAGGTGCTATTTAACTAATACTCAACTACATACAGAACAGTTAAATAATATTTTAAAATAATTTTGGCAACAAAAAAAGGAAAACCTACAGCAGAGTCCTGGAATTTATATATGTATACCATTGATAGTTGTCTGTGGACTGAAGTATTTTGGGGCTAATCTGAGAAAGGTACAAAGCTTGATGGTTGTGTTGGGATGGTTATAAAGGCTATTTATTGCATGTTTAATAATCCATTGGTAGGAAATGTTTCAAGGAAATGAATACTTTCCTTTTACTTACACTACTCTTTGTTAACAATGAAAGCTAATTCTGTACTTGTATGTAACATCAAAAATGAAATGTGCTGAATTAATTCTTATGGAAGAAATTTCAAGTTAGGAAGTTACGAACTAAAAGTTCAGTTCCACAGATCAACTGACAATATCATTAAATAAGCACATGTGATTTTAATTACATGTATGGACAATTTTGTACATAATTATTTCTGGGCTGGTTTATTATAATTGTTGAATAGCCAGTTATTAATGATGTCAACACTAAACTGTGTGTTGTCTTGCACTATGTAAGTTCTGAAAGATCCTTCTCTTGATGTACATCATGTAGAATATTTGTTTTATCTTCTCATTTTTATGTTCAGAAATTTGTTATAGCTGCATATTAACTCCAATTTGTGCTGAATATTCTATAAAAAAAAATTAATAAAATTATTTTTTTATGCGTTCTTTCAAAAAAATCACACAAAGACATATTTGCAAACCAAATATGGCTGATAATGAAGCAATGTTTATCAGAGTTTCTAATCTGTACAGTTTGTAATGAACTGTAATTCTTCTTGTCATAAATGCCGGTAGGTGTGAGGCTGCCTGAAAGTTTTCAGCATTTTCTTACATATTGAGGGCATAACTCACTTCTCTTGCAGTGTTCTCAGACTGCTCTCTGTGTACCTAACCAATAAGTTTAAAGGTTTACTTTGCCTTTATGCAATCAAAAGTTTCATTTCAATCTTACATTCTGTGAAACTGTGTACAGGCAGTGTGACCCATACTTGTGTATTTTTCTCTTGTTTTACTTGTTTATTAGATGTGTCTTACCTTAATTATTATGAGTTTTCAACTGAATCTTCTTGCAGCAAATGTGTCATGAGAGTACCAATGTCCTTAGATTCTTCCAGACTGTTCAGAAGGTAAGGATTGTACAGCATTGTTAAACTCACTTCTAATTCTGCGGTTTGAACTGCAACAGACAGTAAAATTGCAGTAATGAAACGGGTTAGTATTACATATTTATTTTATCTTAGTAATTGCTTCAAATTTAATGATGTGGGAGTGATTCTGAGCCAAGTATTTTGTCCTTATAATTGGTCATTTTTTATGTCTAGACCTGGAGAGTGCACTGCCCAAACTTGTATGTTTGATTTTTATATAAGCAAAGTGGTAATATATTGAGACTTTTAACACTCCACTGTATGATAACTTCTCTTGGCATTTGAATGAGTTGGGAATTATACTGTATGACATGGGGATATTACTTACCACGCAAATCAAGTATCTTATCCAAGCACTTCTTCATATCTGTCAGTGTATCATCCACAAATTTTGCCAGATTTTCAAGGACAGTTCCTTCGCACATATTCACGAGATTTAAACTGGTTGTCTGGTTTGTATTATTGATATTGTTTTGAGACATTTTTAGTCATTCACTCCCGCCCATGATGTGGAAACATTTGAAGGGGTTGAATTACCCGCCGTGCGCTTTGCTACAGTGCACAACAAATCCGCTCGCAATAGTGAGCGGCTTGACGAATATAGAGCAGGTTTTAGCTGTGCGAACGAAGACAACTGAGCGCAACGGAGGTAAGATCCCAGAGACGAGGCGTTGAAACGTCTGTTGGAGTTGGTTGCGTGCCCGAATAGAAAATAACCAAATGTGAATAATTTGTCTATATGTGTATTTTTTGCTGGTATTAATGTTTACAGTGTTTCTTAGAATTATAATTCAGTAACATATGCATCGGATCATTTATTTTTCTATTTATAGCATTCGTAATATTCAGTGTAGTAACCCTTTTTGAGCAGTGGAAGTGTGTAAGAATAGACACAACTGGAAGGTTTTCATGAATGAGATTCTTGAAGGGTGAAAGTATGCCGAAGATACAGTAGTCGTTTTTAAGCACGTGAACGGAGACATAAGGTCTGTTAAGGTCATACGTTACAGTACGGACCTTATGTTTCGCTGCGTGTGTGAATATTATCCTATGGAATACTGATTCATATTTTTATAATACTTGGCAGTGGAGTGATGGGCTCAGATCAACAGTTCTGTCTGCGGTGGCACAATTATCAAAGCAGCCTTCTTGCATCCCTTCCACAATTGTTAGATGGGGATGACCTTACAGATGTCACCCTTTCGGCAGGTGGACGCAATTTACGTGCCCATAGGGTGGTTCTGTCTGCATGTAGTCAGTACTTCAAAGAACTCTTCAAGGTTTGTAAAAGAGTTCTGTTGTTCATAATAGAATCCTAATTCTGTTGTGGCTGGTACTGTGTTTAAATGAAATTTATTTCATCTGTATTTAGGTACTGCAGCCTTTACAACATCCTGTTATAGTATTACCAGGAGCGAACTTCACAGATTTATGTGCTTTAGTAACATTCATGTACAGTGGGGAAGTGAACATATATCAAGAGCAACTTCCAGGACTGCTAAACATGGCTGATGCTATGCAGATAAGAGGACTTGCTGAAGTTAATGGGGTAAGGCTATATTTCACAGTTTTTGAAACACTGAATTTTGATGATTGATTGATTGATCCATTTATTTAATCATTCCAGTTAATAAAACATTTCTTTGCTGAAAGAGAATGATATATTAGCGATATAAAGAGTGATAATATAAAAAGTATTCATAAGACAGTTTAAATGATTTCAATGAACAGGTAGTTAATATTCAATTGGCACTGAGTAACAAGAGGTACATTCCTATTCACAATTAAGTAACTTGCTGATAGTGGTTAATCAATGAACAGGGTTCTTGAGGAGGGAGTGGCTAAGTACATATTTCATATCACTTCTTTACATGTTGGAGCTCAGTCTTTTAGTGTTAACATAAAAGCCCACCCTTCAACTGTCCACAGCCAGGTGTGTTTTTTAAGTTATGAGGTTTTATGTGAAGTTTGTTATGCTACTTTTTATGCCTGAGAGCTGTTGGACCAACCAACAAGTTGGAGAACCAGTGATTGTTGTGTCTCTACATTTGTTATTCAGTGTATTCATGACTGTTGCCCATATTTATGCTTTTGGATTAAGAAAAATGGGTAATTAAAACAAGTTAACCTTCGTAATTAATATCTGGTTTAGGTTATGTAAATTTGTAATTCAGTACCGTGCAGTTGTGCTTGTTGGATGGCGTGCTAGTCTCACGTGATGTGCTTGAATCAAAGCAGTGCTAGTGCTGCTCCTGCTACCACTACTACTACTACTGCTGCTGCTAGTATACTACTACTACTACTACTACTAATAGTACCATTGGTACTATTACTAGTGGTGACACTCGTAATAGTAGCAGTAGTATGTGTCCTAGGCTTTGCATTATCCTTCTCCTCCTACAAGCGCTCATCATTGTCATGAAAATTCATAATCATCTTTTGTTAAAGTTTAATGTTAACGTTATATGTGACTATAATTATGAGACGCCATAGAAAACCAATTATTAATTTTTATTATGTTGGACATTTAAATTCCTTCCACTTAACCCACTGCTGAAGTAGATTTATTCTGAAATCTGCTGCTCATCTTAATATAAATTGCATTTTGTGTATTTTTAAGGTAGAAACTTCAAATCAAAATTAGATTGTTAAGAACAAATCCATTTACTCCTGCACAAGGTTTTGAAGTAACCAGCATTTATGTACATAGGTTGCTTCATGTTTCTATACTAGTTTTAATTTTAGTTGCTTAAGTTTTTTTTTTTGGCCTTGTTTAGGGAACTGTGCAACAATCATTAGAACAGACCTGTACCTAGTAGGAGTTTATTAAGGCATTGTAAAATTTACTGGTTGTATTGAAACCCTGTTCTTTGTTGCATGAAATGAATAATTGAATCAGGGTTTAGTAAAACAATCTTGCTAGATCCACTGGATAGCAGGACCACTTGGTTCTCTGAGAGCAAGAGGGATAATTTCTAAATTCATCTGTTCTGAGAACAGCCAAAAATCCTGTCCACTTCAGTTGCATTAGTTGCTTCATCAGCATTTAGAACTATGACTTGGTAGAAATTATTGCGGTGAATATGGTATTTTCATCTGATTAATTTTTTATTTGTGTGAGTGTATATGCAAGTTTTGTGTGTCTTGTTGTATTCTTTCTTTTGGGTAATTCCCCGGCATCTGAATTTTATGTGCCGACATTTTCGAACACTCTGTCTGTTCTATTGTCATAAGTCATATGGATCTTGTGTGTGATTACCCGGCGTCTGAATTTTATGTGCCGACGAAAAATTGAAGCGGCTGAAATAAAATTATTGAGACCTCTGGCAGGCTACACCCTCTACGACCACAAAACAAACAACATACGGAAAGAATTATGGATTACAAGCATACTAGACAAGATAGACGAATACAGAAAGAAATGGCTTCTACACGTACAAAGAATGCCACAAAACCGAATCCCTCTACTACAACTGCAGACCGCAAGGAAGAAGATCAATTGGACGACCTAAAAAACGTTGGCGAGAGCAGCTATAACCCTGGAGACAGAACGGATCAAAGGGTCAAATCCTTGGTGTTTATGATGATGACATTTTGGAACACTCTATCTGTTCCATCTTCATAGGTCATATGGATCTTGTGTGTGATTACCTGGCATCTGAATTTTATGTGCTGACGTTTTGAAACACTCTGCCTATTCCATCGTCGTAGGTCATAGGTCAGATGGACAGAGTGTTCTGAAACATCAGTTCATAAACTTCAGATGCTGGGGATTCACTCAAAAGAAAGAATACAACATTCACAACATGGTGAAAAGTTTGTGTGTTTTAATTTCATGGTGGTGTCATTTGACTGTGTTCCTTGAGGGGCAGTTCGTCATGAAGAGTGCAGTTTCTTTTGAATTCCTTGAATCTGTGAACAGAAAAGTCATTTACTAGTTACAGATTGCCAAATATGAGGTACAATTTATTTTATTCCTTCCAAGGATGTCTTGAAAATTGCAGCACAAGAATATTTAAAAGACACTGGTTCTGACACACACGTAAATGAAAATGAAAATGTTTCTCTTGTTTCAAATGACAGTGACACTGACAAAGAGGGGGATAACATTGCATATGGACTGACTGTACACAGTTTTGACCATCTGCAGCCTGTAATAGGTTTAAACTGTGTCCTGTGAATTGAGACCAAACAAGGTACTCCATATAGCTAATGACTGTGGCACTGTGTTGTCATCCTTTCATCCTTCAAATTTTGCAGCTAGTACTTGACAGTCCATATTTTTGGATATGATTGTACAGAAACGTACATAATATCTTGATGAAGCAAGGAGGGTAACAATAAGAGGTGTGGATTTTATGAAATGTGTGTTGACATTAGGGTCATTTTTAGGCACCTTTAGACATTCTGTGAAACAACATGTCATGATGCTTGCAGTCTTATGGTAATGTTAGTATGTAAAGGCACCCATTAGAAGTAGATGATTCATTGCAGATAAATAAGAAAGAATCTTTGAAGCATGTAAAAGAATTTTAAGACCTTCATGATGAATAAGTGTTTCTTGTTGAGATTATAAAACAGTTTTAATATCTTAAGACTGTAGTCCCACTCAGCCAGTTACAAATATATATCATGGGAAACGGCAATCCCTAAGTGCTCACAAGGGTTAAAGCACTGTGTCATTGTATTTTGCCATCTAAGAACACATTTTTTGTAACCATTCCTGTAAGACACATTTCATTCCTTACATCATTAAGAGGTTGATTTCTTATATTGCTGGCTAAGGTCGTGTGTGCAAACAAAACTGTTCTGTTCATTGAGTTGCATCCATATTTAATGTGTGGCTGATTAAAGTAATAAGATAATATCACTGCTTGTCTTAATGACTATAGTCATGATTGGGGGAAGGGGGCATGTTGGAACATAGCGAAATTTTTAACTGTTGTGATCACAACATTAGTGAATGATTTGTAATTTTTAACCAAGGTACAATATGTATCATGATCACACACCAGTGAATCAAGATGTGCGATAATAATGTTTAACTTTTTAATTAGTTGCAGTTGGTATTAGTTGTGCTGGTTGCAGCTGAGGAACAGCATGTGTTTCTGTTTAGAACTGGTACAGAGATTTGTGTGGTGTGGTGTTCTGAAGGCTCAAAGGTGTCAGGGAGCAACTCAGTTGTCACAGAAAGTGTGTTGATGGAAGATGAATCATAATTATTAAAATGATATAGATTGCAGTACAGCATGAGTGAAATTAAATTAACTGCTATAGTGGTAAATTCAATTTACCATTTTTTTATATTACTCATTCTGTGCATATTCTTGTAATTAATATAACAACTAGTTGCCATTTTGATGTTCTAAGTATCACATTCTGTAAATACATGTGTCTAATTCAGTGGTGGGAATAGAATCTGCCCTGATATGTGTAATTTAAGTTTAAGTCAACAAATCCTCTGGCACTCAAGCTGGGATTATTTGAGAGGATTGTCATGTTAGTTTACAGTGCAGGATTGGCTGTTGAAGTAATAGAATGTTGCATGAAAAGTAAGGGATTGTGAGGGAGTAGGGAAGAATGGGAGATGAAAGGGCACAGTATAGACACACATGGTATGCTGTCATACATATATCTAATCTAGCGGATTTTAATCTAATCTTGTGTTCTGTAAACTAGTGTCTGTCACTGAATTCATGCCAACAAACTGTTTGGTGCAAAGAATCAGGAAAGCATCTAAAAGGCTCTTCATCTAGCTTTTACTTTCATTGTGAAATTTCTTGACCCTTTTGTCGTTATAGTTCCTTACCTTGGACCAGTCTGAAGTTTCACCTTTGTTCCATCTAATAATGTATACAGTGTAACATGTAGCTCACTTGCTCAATTTGTCAGTTTATTTGTCACATTAGTGCTGTGTATGTCAACAAACATAATCATTTGCTCATATGGACGGGATATGTACTTGAAAATGTGTCCACATCATGAAATTATTTAATTTGAAACCTGTATTTTATTGGCTCCCATGTTGTAAGTGTAGGTTTTTTCCATTGGCAATTTTTCCAGTTCACATTGTAAAGAAAATAATGTATACACAGTTTAATATTAACAGGTTAAACACAAATAAGAATAATTCACTGTAGAATCTGACATTAGCAGGAGTAGCAGCAACACTGTGAACCATTCCATACAATGTTTTATTGGGGCACGGGCATTGGTTAGCCATTCAGGTTTATATGAAAAATGTTTATATGTATGTGGGCTGATTTAGATTAAATTAAATTAAATTAAATTAACTTTAAGTTATTTCAAAGTATTCCATTCCATGCATTTTTATATATGATGTCTCTTCAATTACACCAACTAAACACACTTTATATTTATTACATATCTGTACCATACTTCTACGTGTTTCGCTATATCTCACACCATCTTCAGGGAGGACTTACGTATTCCTTATTCAAAACCGTCTGTATCTTTTATATTTTATGACTCAACTAATGTACCTTAGATAATAGATGTGAACAAGAAGATGGTTTTGAGTAAGGAATACACAAGTTCTCCCTGACGATGGTGGGAGATGCACCGAAACGTGTGGGAGAAATGTGGTTTGTAAAGTGTGCATTTAGTTGGCATAATTGACGAGATGTCTGATGACTTGAAGTTAAATTCATACACAGTTGAAATGTAATTAAAAGGCACAGCTTGTATTTAGAATATTATTTGTCTATTTGTTTACTTATTTAATGACAGGATGTTTCTTCAGTGTTTTTTCAACATCTGCAGTTAGTATTGATGTTGGCAGTTTTTTATATTTTGCATTCACTATTTGACGGTTAAAGTAGTGGTAACACAGTTCATCATCTAAAATGTTTAAATGTCCATGCTAACCCAGGAAAACTCCAGCTGTGCAAGGTACACTTGGCATTTGAAGTCGTTGGCTTAGGGTTAATCATTATAGCTCCACAGTTCTGTTCTTCCACTGTAACACTTTGTAGGTTCCTCTCTTTTGTGGAATCCACTGTCAAAGGGGTATCTGTTTGCTGTGCAACAAACTAATAAACTGAAAATTGTTAAATTTTTTGTCCAGAAATACACTGCTCTGATGGTGCAGTAAGTGAATTTTGTTTGATCTTTTGTAAAATTATTCCACTGCCATCCACAACTATTGATACAAAGTGCCAAGTACAAAATACAAAGTGATACCTGCTGTCCCACGTATCAGTTCCATGATGCAGGGTTGGGCAATGAAATGGGAAAAAAGTAAGGGGAGGTTGGGCTCACTGTAGTGGAGTGGGGAGGTGGGGAACTAGCCTCTCCCCTTCTGTAGCTCCCACCATTTAGTAACAATGGAGCAGTGGACGGGTGAGGAGCGTGCTTTCGCCGTTAAGGCTTATTATCAAAATGGAGAGAGTTTGGTGCCGGCTCGGCGCGCGTTCCGCACTCGTTTCAGTGTTCTGCGTAACCGACCGGTTCCATCAAACCATGCGATAAAAACATGGGTAGCCAAATTTGAGGTGAGTGGATCAACATCTAAAAAAAGAGGTGGCAGTCAAAAAACTGTGCAACCTCCAGAAAACATTGAGAGGGTTAGAGAGGCGTTTGAGAGAAGTCCGGGCCGATCTGCTGTGCGACACGCAACCACTCTTGGAATAACTCCCAGGTCCATGCGAAGAATTCTTCACAACGATCTTCACTACCACCCGTACAAGATCAAGATCGTTCAGGCTCTAATACTTGCGATTATGGGGCTCGAGTACGCTTTTGTCAGGAAATGCTGGACCTAATCGGCGAAGACAAAGCCCTTGTGAATAACATTTGGATGAGTGATGAAGCACATTTTCATCTAAGTGGATTTGTAAACAAGCAAAACTTCGCTATTGGTCACAGGCTAACCCTTGAGCACTTCACGAAAAGCCTCTCCATTCCCAAAAAGTGACAGTATGGTGCGCTATGTCAGCATCAGGAATCATTGGGCCCTACTTTTTTGAGAATGAGGCTGGTAATGCAGTTACTGTTAATGTGGACTGCTATGTGGAAATTCTGCAAAATTTCTTCACCCCACAACTCGCCCATTTTCCTGTGAATGAAAACACGTTATTCCAGCAGGATGGAGCAACAAGCCACACGGCAAGAATGTCAATGAACGCAGTTAATGCTTTGTTCCTGAACCGAGTTGTTTCCAGGAATGGGGATCCCCCCCTCCCGCTCCCCTGACTTAACCCCTTGCGATTATTTTCTTTGGGGGTACCTGAAAACAAAAGTGTTTGAAACAAAGCCAAGAACTGTTGTGGATTTAAAACAGTCAATTCAAGATGAAGTGGTTGCAATTCCTGTGGAGATGCTGTGAGAGGTCATGAACAGTTTCAGGTCCCGACTGGAGGAATGCGTGCGTCGAAACGGAAGCCATCTTGAGGGCGTTATTTTCAAAACATATTTTCAAACTTGCGTAAAACAAAATGGCTATTCATATGCTTTTCATTTATAACCAATAAATAGATAAAAAAAATTCTTATGTCGTTTTTTTTAATGTTTTGAAATTTTCCCATTTCATTGCCCAACCCTGTACATACTGGCCTGTATGTTAAGAAAAAGATGTTTTGTGATAATCATGTTTATAAGTTGAGTATCTTACATCAGGCATACACAAATCCCAGGTCACCACGAAGACTACATTATGGTTTTGTGGGTCCGTCATGTGGATTTGGCTTATCACCCATCCAGAACCTAGAATTTTGAGGTGGTTTCTAGATTTTTGGAACATTTGTGTATCCCTGTCATGCAAACATGTAAACTCTCAAGGGAGAGTAATTGCTTATTGGTTTGGGTTATGTTCCATTCCTGAAAGTAGACAGTAGTTGCTACCCCTAATTTGGGAAGACAAAGTTTGTCTAAACCAAATAAATTTGAAAGTTCCATCTTGAAGGGGAACATGTGGTCATTGATAATTTTTCAGAGCCTTGGAAAATGTGTTTTCTTTGATGCTACTGTGCATGTGTCCTGCCAAGATTTTGGATATTCAATAAGCCTTATAGTTTCATAGTCATTAAATCTCTGTTATATTATAATCATGTCTACTGAAAATTTTGCAGTCTGCTGGTAAAGTAGGGGGTAATGAAACAGTTCCATCATCCAAGAAAGAAGGATCAGCTTCATCAGCAAAACGGGTCAAGATGTCAACGGGTGCACCTGCTGGAACATTTCTATCAAACCAGTCTCCAACAGCAGAAATGAAGCCACCGCAGGCAGAAACTGTTGATATACATGGACATTTTATGCAAACAAAACTGTCCGAGTATGATATGTATGGAGGAAGTGGAAACCAAACTACTAAGCAGTTAACCATTGAAAATGACATACATTATGGTAACTTACAAAAGGAAGGTGGAACAAAGAAAGTGACCATGTCCGAAAACCTAGATCTCTATGTTGAGAGCATTCCGTTGAAGAAATCAGCTAGAAGTGCTAACAGTAAACCAGAGACAGAGGATACTGTGCGCCGATCCTCCCCTCTCCTGGGACTGCCCTTGAGCATTGACAGCTCTGCAACTAGTGGAACCAGGGTGAAAATTGAACGTGAACATAACAGTGAAGGAACATTACATACCAGGATCTCTCCTGATTTGGCTTCTGTTCTAAAAAGGGCAGCAGGCATTGAAGATATGGAATTGGGCAATGCTGAGAATTCTACTATTCATGGTGAGTGTCTTTATTTTTGCACAGAATTTCTTTTTCTTGAAAAATAACATTAATAAAAGTCAAAAGTTGTATTATGTTACTGAGTGCTCAGTTTACAAATGTGTTTCTTGTGCTTTGCAACTGTGTAATGCACATTTATTGCAGATGCGCAGTACCATGAGTGAAGGTACTCAGGAATAAAGATGTTGCTCTGCATAAACATTTTCATGTGTATTTTGCACAGTGATTTTGAAACTGTACGTTACATCATTTTCATCTGTTTGCCCATCCATCCACAAGTAACCACCCCGTCTGTGAGAGTGATTCTTATGAATCTTGGTAAAAGACAAATTAAATTTTGTTGAGCATTTATGATGTTAGTTTAGTGTGGTTTATAACCCCTCATCACCATAAAATTGACATCAGTTTATTTAAGCTATGGATGTAAGAGGTGGTATTTTATTTCACAGAACAAATTCATGCTTAAACTGAAAGGTTGTAACTTGTACAGTTTTGATGAAAGGTAAGTCTGTAATATATTCAAACACAAAGTGATAAATTGTTGTGATAGTCCCAAAGCAGTCCAAACCAAATATCCAAACATCTGTACCAGCTCAAAGCATTCCAAACTAGATCCCCCAACATTTATAGCAGCACAAAGCAATCCATAGCAGATCCACAGCATCTACGAAGGTGTATCAAAAAGTTTGGAGACTAGTTCCATAGACCACCAACCGATGGCAGTATGTGAATGCGTACCCTGTGCTTGGTAGCAGGGAACGTCGCCACTTAGTATGCCGAGTGGCATCGCTGTGTGAACATTGGGAGTTGCACAACATGAGTGTTTGTCACCATGTGTGCCTTCACATTTGCGATTTCAGCATGGACGTGAAACTGGAGCAGAGAGCGAACATCAAATTCTGCATGAAACTCAGAAAATCTGGAGCAGAGACTTTTGAAATGATACAACGTGCGTATGGAAATGTGGCCACGTGTTGTGTGAGGTGTTTCGAGTGGCATGCACACTTCAAGAGAGGCAGAACATCACTTGAAGATGAGAGGTCAGGGTGACCTTCCACGAACTCAACACCTAAACATGTGGAAACAATTCGGCTGCTTGTGCATGAGGATCGTCGGAGAACCATTAAGGACATTGGTGCAATCGTTAATGTGTCATACAGAACAGTGCAGACAATTCTCACGTATGTTTTGAACATGCGCTGCGTTGCTGCAAAGTTTGTGCCCAGGCTTCTGACCCCCGAACAGAAAGAGCACTGTGTTGCAATTTGTCAAGAGGTTCGTTAGCGTGCCCTGGATGACCCATCCTTCATGTCGAGGGTCATCACTGGGGACGAGAGTTGGGTATACGGGTATGATCCCGAGACTAAACAACAGTCTTCGCAATGGAAGAGCCCAGGATCCCCAGTGGTGAAGAAGGCGAGGCAGAGCCGCAGTGCAACCAAGAGCATGCTCATCATGTTTTTCGAGATTTGAGGGATTGTGCACCATGAATTTGCCCCCGAAGGACAGACTGTGAACGCCGAGTTCTACTGCAGTGTTCTTCACCGGCTGAGGGAGGACATTCGGCGAAAACGACCGGAACAGTGGTGTGTGGGCAATTGGCTGCTCCATGATGACAATGCACCCTCTCACTGAGCTCTCGTAATGTGTGAGTTTCTCGCCCACAGCAGCGTTATCACACTTCCACATCTGCCTTACTCAGCAGATTTGGCCCTTTGTGACTTCTTCCTTTTCCTGAAGATGAAGCTGCAGCTAAAAGATCGCTGCTTTGACAGAGTGGAGGAGATCCAGCGGGAATTGCAGAATGTTCTTGGTACGCCTCGGGAACAGGACTTCCAGCAACAGCGCTGGGATCGATGTGTCGTTGCACAAGGGGCTATTTTGAAGGGGATGCTGCCCAAACTTAAGTAAATACATTCTAGTCTATAGGTCCAGTCTCGGAACTTTTTGATATACCCTTGTATACAGAGGATCCAAACCAGATATTTTTACGTCCCTAGCAACACAAAGCAGTACAAACCATATCCCTCAACATCTGTAGCAACACAAAGCCATCCAAACCAGATTGTGCAACATCCATAGCAGTACAGTGCAGTGCAAACCAGATTTCCAAACATCCATAGCAGCACAAAGCAGTCCAAACCATATCTCCAAACATCCATAGCATCACAGTGCAGTCCAAACCATATCTCCAACCAGCTATAGCAACAGCACAGAGAGTCCACACCAGACCTCCATACATCCATAGCAGCATAGAGCATTTTTAACTAAATCATCCAACATCCGCTTCAGCACAAAGGCCCCCTTCCCCTGCCTAATATTCATGGGGTCCTGCAAACTCTTCACTGGGAAACTGTTAAAATAATTCCAAACTGTGTTTTGTGTCCTTTGGTGCATGATACACAACAAATACACCAGCAGATGGCTTCCTTTCTGTCCTACAATTTGACATGTCTTGTATGTGAAAGTGAGCCCGGATAGCATAGGCAGTATAGTAACTTGCTACAGGCTGGACGGTCCAGGGATCGAATTGTGTTGGGTATGAGATTTTCAACACCTATCCAGACTGGTTCTGGGGCCCACCTAGCCTCTTCTGTGGTGGGTACTGGGTTTCTTCCCCAGGGGTAAAGCAGCTGGCTTGTGACAGTGACCACACACTCCCAGCTAGAACTGAGGTTAAAGAATGAGTAGAACTGTGCTTTCGTGGCCTGTTCTAGGGTGAACTTCACCTTTGCATTTACCTTACCTTTTATGTGAAATCCAACACTTGTCATTATCATCCATAGATATGTTAAATTAATGTATAATTATTTCCAGAATTTTATATGCTAGCTGAATCCATACACTTTTTCCTAAATCACTTATGTAAGTTGAATCCCAATAGAATGGATTTATGCATACCATCAGTGCTGACTGTGGCTTTCAACTTGACGGTGAAGTGCATTTTTCTTTATGTCTAAGTATATGACAAGAAGTGTTCCTTGACACAGCTGTCAGGCAGTGATAAATAATGGTGGGCAGCATGGGACAGAACCTGTAAAATATGCACATTGACAAAATCCTTGAGTCTTAATTCTTTACATGGTCATATGTAAATGTGAGGAGGATTGATTGTAGTCGTGTAATATATTGCTTTGATTCTTTTGAACTGAATACTGGTCTAGAAGCCGAGTTGTCAGCACTGCTAGTACCATGGTGCCCCACTGATTGTGACCCCCCAAGCAGTTAATCCATTTGTTCATCATCCCATCTGTTTCTTGGTCTTCTGTTTGGATGTTTGAAAGGGACTTTGCCATAAAATTTTAGTATAATTCTTGTGTCTTCCTCATTGCAATTCAATGCCCAATCAATTTTAAGCCCCTGTATTTAAGAGTCATAGCAGTAAAAGTTGTGTAGTGTCATGGGCATACAAGGAGAAACCATAAGTCCACTTTATTTGAAAAGTCATCTCCTTGACCTCTTTAAGTCTTTTCATGAATATATTCACGTTAGTCCCAACACCTTAGTTTTTGCTAAATCCAGGGAAGCTGGTTTGCTGCTTAGACTTATATATTCATTTCTGTCAAAACTTTGTTAGGTTTAGTGGGTTTATCTTGTATGCCCACAATATCCGTCTTGTGTTCTTACTTCAATCTCCTTAGATCCCAATATTTCTGTTGGCACTTTGTATCAATTACTCCTGTCCTTCCCCCAAGAGTCAGAGGCAGGTGTCTTACACCTGTACACTACATTGTCACTTGGCTCCATACAAACTGCACTAAATCCTTAAGTTGAAGCTCCATTCAATCTTGTAAGGAAGTACTTGGCAACAAGACAATTTCATCAGTGAAAATAGGGCTGGATGTTTAGTGCCCCTACCATGATTAATGTACATAGTTATAGAAATGGTGTATAGCACTTGTATCTTCTAGCAGGTACGAGATGCAGGTAAATCACTATGTGCCTGCACATTGATGTCCTTGACACGGAATATGAAATTACTTTCATTGTGAGATGATTGCATATGCAAAGACAGTACTTTTTCATCATGAGTACATTATGAACACCTTTAAAATGCCATGCACAAAGGTGCATGTGTCCATTCTTAAATTTTGTAATTGCTGTACTCATTGTCTCCACAGCTGAACAGTCCCCTTCTTCTGAAGATTCTAGTGGTGGAAATTTTGGTCCAGATGCAGCAGCAACAGCAGCAGCAACTAATAGAATTCATCTGAGTCCAGGTCCGCACTTTTCTACTCTCAAGCTTAGCTCCTCCTCTCCTAGCACTCCTCACACTGCCAGCACCACTACTGGCAAGCTGTTTGCAACCTGCCTGGTCTGTGGGAAACAACTCAGCAACCAGTACAATCTGCGTGTGCATATGGAGACACATCAGAATGTCAACTATGCTTGTGGCGTCTGCAGCCACATCTCTCGTTCACGCGATGCACTTCGAAAGCATGTTTCTTATAGACACCCCGGTGAAGGGAGAGATAAGGCTACATTGACAGGACCCAGGGAACGTAGATGTGGGCTGGAGGGGAGGAACCGATCTATGCTTGGGTCTGGGACAAATGGAGTGGATGTAAAGACCAGAGTTGCACTTGGAACAGGGAGTAACGGTGTAGGAACCCAGGGTTTGGAAGGAGTGGACAGAACAGGGAGCAATGCAGTAGGAAGTATTGTAGGGAAAGGGATGGATAGAGTCGGTGAAGAAGTAGCCAGTAGAAAAATAAAAGTCATTACTGATGAAGATAATAAGCATCCTTGATGGAGTATAGTGTTCTCATTAATAGATGAAAATGGCATCAATTTGATATTTTTTGGAATTATAGTTCATTGCAGAAGTGTCATAATTTGATATTGGGAGAGTTACCCACCTGAAGTGCTGAATCCTTTAACACAACTGTATACAAAATTTATGAGAGGTTGATGCAAGTGGGCAGGTGGTACAAGCTCCTGGGAATACTGCCTCCAAAGCTGAATTGTAACTTTTTATACTAGTGTTATATCATGAATAGAGCAGAAAATCAGAAAGCTAGGGCATTGGTGTTTAGCTTTCAGATGTTTGAAAGCCTAATTTTTTTTAGTATGTGCTCATATGCTAAATTTTTCATATATGTATATATAATATATTTTTTTTCCCCCTTAAGTAATGTAAAATGTTGTTGACCATAAATTAGTCTTTCAGACCAGCCAGATGTGCCTTGAAAAATGCACTTTAATTTACATTTTAAACAGGGTTCTTAACATGTAAGGCATGTAGGTGTATAAAAAACAAAGATCGAACTTGTAAGGTGTGTAGGTGTAGCAGCAACAAAGATCGAACTTCTTAGGTGTATAGGTGTAGCAACAACAAAGATCGAACTTGTAAGGCATGTAGATGTAGCACCAACAAAGATCGAACTGGAAAGAAGTTAGTTTATTTATATTTATTACCTTTATTTAATTAATGCTGACATATACTTGCAGATGCAGATGACTATATATATATACATATATACATATATTTATTGCAGTACACATTTTCACATTGACCTATTTACATTGTTATCTATATTCTATACACATATTTATTACATTTACTTCAGCAGTCATGTTGCTCTGTCCAGAGCTATTCAAGGCCAGTATACCAATGTAGAATCAGATTCTCTCAAACACAATCGTGATGTCCTTGTTAAACTAGGCTTTCACATTTCCGGTACCAGCTCATTGTATTGATGATTATGACAGGAAGGCTGTACATGTAAATATTGAATTGCTTCAGGCCAGCAGATCTGCAGGTTTCTTTCCATCATGAACTGGCTGCGTTTTGCAGTGTGATGAATGTGAAGCTTATGATGGCTTGTGTTTTTGTACAAAGTTGTGATATGTGATTAATTAGGCCTTCCATTTACCTTGACTGGCTTCAACCTGTTTTCATGAATTTTGAAACTTGTTAGGAGTGTCAGTTCTCTTTTTGTTTGCCAGTTTGTATGAATTCTGTTTTTTTTTTAAACCTTGAGCAACACTAAAAACATAGTAATGCCTTAAAAAATCAATGGGTTATGGGAATTCTTTGGTGTCTTGAAAAATATGACTTGGAGGATTTTAAAGGAATGTGGAAATCCAGTCATACAGACATAACTGTGAATATCACATCACATGGTGTGTTACCTTGTTTTAATTATGGGGAACCAAACTTTTATGGTCTTTCACAAAGAAGGTATTTTCACATTTTGATTTTCTTCATATTGTAGACTGTCTTCAGGTTTGTTAAAATATATTGTAGTACCAAAGATTTAACAGTTAACAGTACTACCTGATGTGCTAAAATACCAAATAATTTTAATTTATAAGTGGTGGGTAAGTGATCCACTTATAGCTTGTGTTTTAATTTCTGTCGTTTCATGTCCAGTAATGTTATTGCTCATGTAAGTGGGGAAATTAATTGGAAGTTCCCATTGTTGATTTTTGTTTTATTTTGTTAAGTACTGTACATGTGTTTCTAGTTCAGTTGGTTGTACTGTACCTTAAAGAGTTGTGAATTTGCTGTGATTAATGTTGTTTGCAGTTTTTTTTTTTATTTCAACTACGGTGGTTTGTTTTAATATGTTGGTTTGTTAAACTTTGCATGATAAAGTGATGGGGTAGTTGGCTCTAGGTTTGAGAAATTTGAATGTTTAAATGTGTGATGTATAACTCATGTCTATAAGCAGAAAGGAATGTATCTGAGGAAAGTTGGTGGAACCTTTAGTACCATACCATGAACTTCAGTTATCAATTCAGTTGTGCTCAGAAGCATTTAAACATTTAAATTTTGTTTTGAGTGTTACGCACTTAGCGTGTATCCCAAAATGGGATTAAGATGCTAGGTTATGATTTTTTTTTAATGACTTAAGTTGGTTTTAGAGCAGAGTGCACAAGGAGGGTTGTAGGAATAAGTGAAATAATATTAAGAATGATTAGTTAGAATGAACACAGTTGTGGTACCCTCCCACAGTGTGGGTTCCCACAGATGTCTTTACTGCTCACAGCTGTTGGTGTTTACATGGTTAGTGTTATGGCATTTTGCATACGAATGTGATGCTCATCTTGGGGGACATTTTGTGTAGTGTTTGGGTTTGTGTATTTTACTGTACCTGTTTTCATATAGTTTTCTTTGAGCCCATTATCACTGCAATACGCATTGCAGTTTTTTTCATGTAGTCTGTTCACTAGTCAGCCAATCCTGGCAGAATGTTTTAAATATTTCCATAACATCATATTCCATCCGTGTAATGCATGTGTTTAATCTTATGCCTTACATTTTTACGCATGTGTCGCAGAGTTATGAAATAGCTGAGCTTATCATATATCAGAGACACAAGTATATCCACATGTGATTTCCACATGAATATCTTAACCGTATATTATTGAAGATGCTGCCAAAGTCTATCTTAACCAGAGATCATAGTTATAATTGTTACATAGGATCATACTGTACCAAAGAACATCAATAGATGAACTGCATTTTAAGTGTATTAAAACTGCCATCTCTGTACGTGTGATATCAGGACAGAAGAATGGCTGCTTCTGATTATAAATTTCATTTCACATTACAATAATATGTGGTTAACATGTGTGCAATAGCCCTGAACAGGCAGCACATTATTACATCATCATTCTTTTAAGTTGGGGGCTTCATCACTGACCCAGCACTTGGCTTGACACAGAGCAAGGAAGTTGTTTTTTTTTAAACATGTGATTAAACAATTTGTTCTTACAATGGCAATTGTATGTGCCTTTACAAAGCTCAAGACAAAGTAAATAAGAAATGGAAATATGTACAAGCGGATCATGAGTGGTTTTATTTCTGATTGTGATAACTTCATATTCACAAGAATCAATATGATTTCAAAATAACGGCATATTTCATACAATTTATTGGCTTTAGCATGTTTATGCTGAGTGATCCTATTTTGGTTCAGAGTATGATGTGGTAAATTCAGGTTCGTTGTAGTGAATTTGGCATTTTTTTTGCCGTGATCTGAGACTCATAACTCTAAAACTTTAGAACAGATGAAGTAATGGAATGTACTGTATTTGCTCAAATATAAAACAAGAATTTTTTCATAACTCTTCATGGAGTGTACCTTAGTGTCATGTACAAAGTTAAGGCATTCTGCATAAAAGTTGTCCCAGGAATCAGAGATGTGAGTTGGTGGGGAGGGGGTCATCTTGTATACTGGATTGTCTTATATTTTTGTAAGTATGGTATGTAGTGTGATCCATTGGAACCTTATAAAGGCCATTATTTTATCTGACAAGTATCATTTGTTGCTTCCCTGTTGGCCTGCTGATTGTGTTAATGTAGCCCACTCAGCTGACCACTCAAATTTGTGACAGGAAGTGACAAATGATATTTGTCACATAAAATAAGGACCCCTATGTATTTTAGCTTACAGACTAGTCTGAGAAATTGTGATTTGTCTAAAATAAGCCCAAAAATTTCCAATATCTGCATTTTGCAATACGCTATGTAGCTGTGACAAGTTACTTGCTAAATGTTTAATGTGCTACGTGATGACCTGTCTTTCATTCGTGTTGTGGTATTCCAGTTTTCTCACTGTTACATGAATGAACTATGTGTGTCTTGTATGCCATATCCATACACTGAACCAAAGTATGCTGTCTACAAAATTATGTTTTCAGTTTGGTATTCCTGTGGATGTGAGGAGTAAATCCTTCCAAACCACACCTCATACAGAAGTAATATATCCTTGTTCTGTTTTACTACAGGAATGGCAAAAGAGTCAGCCTTCATGTCTCTCATTGCTACTCAGTTGCATCCAGAAGGCTCTTTAATGTAGCAATGTTGTACTGTATTTTCCTAGGCATGTCTCATTTCTGTTGCTTACGTTTAGAAATTACAACTTTTTATGCAAGTGTGTACAGAGGTATGAAGTGACAACTGAATGAGGTCACTTAGGAGATGAAGATGGGAAGGTGGTATTAAAGTGGATGTTAAAGAAATAAGTTGAGGGGATGTTATGACTGTATATGGTAACACAAAAAAAAAACACACATAAATGTGAAAAGAATCTAATGTTACGAACATAATATTCCCCCTCAGATAGGTGAATTTCAAAGGATGGATATATCTACATATTACAAAAGTTTGGGAACCGAAGCACAGATGTAAAATACCAAGTTTTAACAATACCTGGTTTAAAATACATATTGAAATATAAAAGACAGATAAAAATTTTTGTGATTAATTTAAGTGTGTGACAAGTGTTATATGTGGTATGTCACCATCCTGCAAGGAGAGAGTTAGTGTACTTACAAGAATACAAAGGAGGAACTATAAAGAGCCAATGCCACCATCTATTTTAATATAATGTGCTAAACCACATATCACCCAACTATATTCATCTCACCATCAGTGGTCACAACTGACATTGTTGTAAGGCAAAAGCTATAATGGTTATAAGAATGTGAAGGAGAAGCTTCACAGAGCCAATCCTGCCCTTTGGTTTAATGAAATGTGCCAGTTAAACCGCCTATCGCCAAATTATATTAGGATCACCATCAATGGGAACAACTGACAGTGTTATAAAGCTATGTATAACATTTGTTATACACTTGAATTAATCACACAGATTTGTATCTGTAGTTTATATTTTGTTATGTATTTTAAAATTTAGTGTTTTACATCTGTGCATTTGTTCACAAACTTTTGCAATATCTAGACATATCCATCCTGTGCAATTCACTTCCCACAGGAAGGCCACATGAGTGGCCGAAACATATGGGAGGAATACTATGTTTATAATATACTTGATACATTCATGTGCATATGTGGGTTTCATTACCATATCTAATTGCACAGTGCGTGGTCGTGGGTTATTTAAATATGGATTGAACTGATCTAGGTTAGAATCAAATAGGCTTTTCTGATGAAAGGTACAATCCTACAGGATACCATACCAAGATGTGTTTCAACAGCTGAATAGCCTCTGACAGCTTGGGGAGTTAGTTTTACCATGGAGTATTGAAAATTGTGTTCCTAGTCGTGGAGTTTAATCACACAAGTCATGTAGGATGACTCAGGTGGGGAGGGTGTAACTGTTACAGTGGAAATTAAATTTCAACTTGTGAAAGTGCATTATCAAACAGCTATACTTCAACTGACACATGTCAGAAGTTATTGTTGTTTACAGGTGCAGTTGTTTGCAACCAGCAGACTAAATTTTCTTTGTACAGTTTTGTTTCAGTGGCAGTAATATGAGGGCTTCTTATATTACATTTGGGACAGTGCCTTAAATGTGAAATACATTAACTCAGATTTTTGGGATGCCTATTTTATATTTATATCATTACTTTAATGACAGATTTTTCTTCTGTATATGTATTTTACCATCTTACAAGAGTAGGGCTGGGGTCAGAATGTACTACATGCACATTACAAGCACTTGATTGTATTTGGGATTGTCTTAAGGCTTCTCACAAATTATTGACTTGCTTGAGTGGAAGTCAGTTGATCTGTCTCTTTAATTGCTGGAGAATCAATAAACCATTAGCCATACATATTACAAATAAAACTTACCTGGATTACAGCATTTGCTGGAAATGTTGCATGTTGTCAGGCGTGGCAGAGATTTCATTGTTACCATTTGACGAGATTAAACTGAAATGCTGATGGCTTACTGGAGAGAAATTGTGTACGAGCGATCAAACGGCTAATCCATAGATGCATTCCGTAGTAAATTGTAGTTTGAAGAAGTTTTTCTGTAGTTGCTAACAAGATCTTCAGTGTGTGAATGTAAACATTTTACAGAGGTGCAGGAAGCATCTGCTGTAATTGGGGTAAGTTATTCAGTTATGTTAACGGTTTGATATGCGCAATCCAACTAGGCTGGAGCAATGTCTTGGGGAGTTTTCTTGATCAGCTCATTTATGAGAAGCTCCCAAGATGATTGTACTATAATACTGTTTTTTCATGAGGTACAAATATGAAAAAATTTTTTTGTCATGTATGACTTAATATCACCCCTAGGACCTTGAAGTTTCAGTATTTGTATCTTCAGGTTTTTGGATCTATAATTTTCATTTTAATATTACTTGAATAAAGCTTGTGGTAATTTACAGAAAGACAGTAGAATGAACTAGAGTTTTAATGGGTCCTAGTGTTATTTAATGTTTAGGTGAAGTTAATACAGAATCTGAACGTGCTGAGAACAGCAAGTTTTTATAAAAGAGGAGAGACATATAGCATAGTTTAATGCTTTGTACCTCAGCTAGTGTTGCTGTTCGTTTATTGCAGATACATATCTATTATTACAAATCACACTACAGATATGCTATAAAACTAGAAGGGTGTCAAGTAGCATTCAAAGCTGTGTATTGAACTGTGTGTGCCAGCTTTTTCTACAGTGCGTTATTTTTGACAAACCCGTTAATTTTTGTTTTTTGCGCAATATAAGGCAGAAGTTATATAGAGAATATTTTTATTGCTGGACCAAGCACTGCAGAGTGGGTGGCATTGTCAGTCACAATGCAGCAAAGCTGTCATTCACTAAACATAAAGCAGTCTGGTGATAAAAGTAGTCTCTGTTTTGTATACAAATTAAATGTGCTTTAGAACATTTAGTGTCGACCCTCTGCATCAGATTTTATCAGGAAACTCTGTTATTTTGTATATGAAATGTATGTGTGGATGGAATGACACAGCCTCCCATGATGGGCCATACCCAAAGAAAACTGCATTTACCTCAGATTCAGACATGTTAGAAACTGCATGTCCCATAGTTATCACTCAGTATCTCATTTATTCGACATACCCAATCATTGTATCACTTGGTACTACAAAGCATTGCAAATATGTACAGGCCAAAATATATTTAATGTAATGCTATATATCTGGCTGTCCATTATGCAATAATCTGCTTGCATATCACGCACATTATTCATTTTAGTATAAATGTGCTGACTGTGTGGGAAGTAAATTGCAATAAACAGTCTTGCTGTCTAGATGATACAGTACTTACCGATATATTTAAGCAGTGATTAAACTAGATTTGATCATGAGATTTTATGATGCTGGTGGGAAAAAAATATGGTTACTTTGTGTTCTTATAATAACCCGCATCAATTTCTTTTAGAAGCTAAATATTTATTGAAAAATGAAACTAATTCCTGGTTCATTTCCTTTTGCTGATAATCCTTAGATTTCGTTGGTGAATTCAGTTACTTCTATCGTAAATTTTTGACACGGGGCAGCCCGTAACTATTTACCTTTTGTTTTTTCCACACCGGACATTCCATAGTGTTTGTGTACATTGCAAGGTAGTTAGTACTCGCCATCAACACTTCCGTTTATTATGTATTAGCAAAGGATAACACAGCTACATGGTCTGATGTCTAATTGGTCATCTTCAGGGCCTTAAAGTACATGAAATTAAAATTACAATTGGAAATTCATTTTTATGGGTGTATAGAAATATCATTCTTCATGTGTTACAGTGTGTGTGTGTGTGGGTCAGTGTAATATATATTTGTCAGTATATTTAAATAGGTTGAAATATGTATTTCAAAATAAAATATTAAAGTTTATAAAATATGACATGTATTACAATATTTTAAACTTTTTATATTGATTTCAGTAACACCCAAAGACTGAGATCTTAGTCTAACCATACAAAATGAATTTGCAGTTGTAATTTTAATTATATGTACTTTATATGCCTGAAGATGACCACGTGATGGACAAGACTTGTAGCCATGTTTTCTCTTGCTAATAATAATAATAAGTAGTCAATAAGTGTTAACTACTTTGGAACTATCTACCTATTTGAGAAGTTTCCTGTTGTTATTTAACTTAGAAGTTTATCGATTTTTGAAGCTTGCAATTATATCCCAGCGCAACTGCAAGCTCACCAGCACAACCTGTATCACCATGTTTAATTTTAATATTATTCCCAGCTTTACTTTTTGTTTCCGAGAGAGCTTTCTTGTGGTGTCTTCTCATCAAAAGTTTTATACATTTTTTGTACACTTTTAACATGTACTACTTATATCAGTCTCATGGATGTAATCACTCCTATTAACTTAAAGTGTACAAACTGCAGAATTCCTAGTATGTAATTTTCTACATTAATCCGTTCGTTTCTCTCTCTTAGATCCAAATATTTCCTTTAATACTTCACTTTCAAGTCCTTTGTGGAATGACTTCCATACTGTAAGAGACTGAATTTGTATTATAATGTACTGTACAGTGAAACAAGCATATAGTTTTGAATAGTGTATTTCAATGTCTTGTTATGATTATTGTAATGTTTCTTTCACTTGTTCATAGTCGCTGCAGGTTCTCATGTGATTGCACCATCCTCAGGTAAAATATGTGTAATCACAAATGAAGTGTGTTGCAGAATTTTATGTTTTGTTGAATGTGCATCCCTGTATAATCTTGTAAATAAAGCCAGCTTGGTGCACAATTTTTCTTAGTATGTTAATTTCTTTTCTCTACATGTTTTGGGAGACTGTGCCCATCACCAGGAGAAATAACTGTATCTATGCGACACTTGGTATTTGTTGCTGTGTGTGGATGACTGTCTGGTATACAGGGTGGAATGAGTTTTCATTCCACCCTGCATACCAGACAGTCATCCACACACACAGTGACAAATACCAAGTGTCGCATAGATACATTTATTTCTCCTGATGATGGGCACAGTCGCCCGAAACACGTAGAGAAAAGAAATTAACATACTAAGAAAGATTGTGCACAAAGTTGGCTTTATTTACAAGAAGTGTATTGCAGTTGTTGTTAAAATTGGGGTTAAATAATCTTACAATTATTAAAAGAAAAGATATGTACTCCAAACATAAATAAATTCTTTTTTTAAATCTTTTGTTGTAATGCAACTGACTGGCTGTGTTATCCTATTTTGCATCTCACTGTCATCATAATTTTTGTTCTTTATAGAATTGATTGACATTAATGTTGAGAACTGCCTGTGTATAGATGGTGATCTCTCTGATGTTACTGTTGTGATTCTGTTAAACAGGTAGCAAAATACAGAATATTGGCTGTGATGGCACTGCAAGTGAATCCGATTCATATGGAGTGCTTAAAAAAACAATTTGCCAATATATGGAGTACGCCTCTCCTATATTACTATTGTAAGGTTTTTTTGTATGTGACACCCCTTTTTGTTATGATAGTATAATATACAGAACTTGTATCAGCCAAAACATTAATATTTGTATATTGTCTTTCTCAGTGTGTGTTTTCAGAATTGTTGTGAGCTTGAGAATGACCTATCCTAGGTTGAAACTTGTTGCTCATTTAGACAAATTAACTGTGATGTCTGAATGTACTTGTGTTTTGACTGATACAAATTCCATATGTTATATTATAAGGTTCCTTTAACCCTAATTTTAATAGCGATTACAATACATTGCTTGTAGAACTATGTGATAAGACGATAAATATTTAACCTTAGGATGTTGCAGTTGAACCAGAACATGTAGTATGTATAAGTGGTATGAGTGACTGAAATGTGTAGTAATGTAATCTGATTTATTTATAAGTTTGTTAAATTGTTGCCTGTAGTATGCCACAAAGAGTATTCATTTATTCACACTAATGATGGTTAGTGTCTTCTGGGATGTGATACCATGTAGTTTAGCAGATGGTGTCTAAGCATTTTGGAAGAAAACGTTGCCCCTAACTTCCTGGTACAATGCAATCTGAAGTTAAGTAGACTAACACGTGTAGGAAGCCTTCCTACACGTGTTAGTCTACTTAGTTCTAAGATACACAACGGGGATGACACTCCTAAACAATCTGAAGTTAGTATCTCTGGATTGTTAGTGCTGTTTACCAAACTACACAGTGTCGTGTCCTGGAAGACAAGACTCTCGATCATCACTGCCATTAAAACCTCGAAGCTTGCACATTACTAACATGAATTACTTATCTGGAAGCATTCTGTGTAATAAAACATATGCTCTAAACCACCTATCAGTTTGCAAGTACATGTAATTCTATACAACTGGATGAAATGCTAAGAGATGAGGGTTACAAAAATGCTAGAACCTAAACATTTGGCCATTCCATTCATAATGTTAGTGCATGGTGCTATCAGCCATTTCTTCGTGGCATTCCAATTTCACATTATATTTCCCTACGTTTCACTACATAAAAAGGGCCCTTTTAATTCTACTAGGTTTGGAGAACAAAGGTTTAACATCAATACACAAATTATACTTCTTCAAAAGTTAGCTATTTATGAAACATGTAACTCTGTAGTACCAGAATTAAATGCCCAGTGTGATGCACAGGAGACCAGAATGTAAATGAGAGCTGTATATGGAGGTCATTGACCTTTTTCATCCTATGAGACCATGTACTGGTCGCTAAATTATACTGGTGAATGGCCTAGCATGTTATATGCTGGTCTCTAGTGTGTTTGCTTTAAAGTAATTTAAATGTCCACACTAAGCAAGGAAAACTCTTGCCATAATGAGATACAGTTGGCATTTAAATCTGTCTCCTAAACATTAAATGGCTGTCATGTATATCTAATGTTTTCAATTTCGAGCATCACACTTTGTGATGGGTGTACCTAACATCACCTATAGGCATCAGGCAGTGTGATGCTCAAAATGCCAACCATTGCCCATTGGCAACAGGTAATAATGGTCCTTCTTATGCAGCCCTCATATTCTGGTCTGCTGCAGATCACGTCAGGCATTTAGTTAAGGCACAGAAGAGTTAGAGTGAGACATGGAATAGTGTGTATTAGGGAGCTGAGTGATAACTTTCAATATCAGGCCACAAATACTTAATGATAGACTATATCCATCATGTAGTAACTTGCTTCCTTTTGTTTTAAATTTGTGATATTAGAAATAGGCTAGGACAATGGTGTTTTTGACACTTACATCATTATGTATTTATCAGCAAGATTGTTTAGCCATTTAGTATCATTTTAGCAAGCCCTACAGGCCAGTGAGTTATGTAATGACAGATGAGGTTGTGATAAAATGTGTTTGTAATACCTGTACCTCAAGAGGATTCGTACTGTATTTTCATGTTCAGCAAATAGATTGGTCCTCTCATTTAATATACAGGATGTATCTAAAATTTTTGGGCAGATTTCAAAAGTGAGTTCTTGACATCAAAACAAAAAAGTTCATTTAAACATATGTCTGGAAATAAGTTATTATTTAGTTTAAGAGGTTTACATTCAACAATAAATATATTAGTTATGTAATGTTTTACTTGCAGCTGACATAATACATTTAAAATACACATCCCAATTTTACAACTGTTTAGTTCTTACTGTTTATTGAGTCACATTTCACAACAAATTCCAAAGTGTCCTCCACCTGAATTATGGAGCACTGCTCCCTTTCAAAGGTCCCAGGATGGTTGTGAATAATTTGACAGCATATGAAATGCATTAAAGTGTCTCTTTATTTTCAATTGGAGCCTAATAGACTAAATTTTTAAGTGCCCCACAGGTAAAAATCTAAAGGACTGGGTCATCAGGTTGTTGAGCTGTAGATGGAATACTAATTGTGTGTGGATGTATATTTATATGAACTTTTTCCTTGTTTTGGTGAGGGGAACTCACTTATGAAGTTTGTCACAGCATTTTAGATAAATCCTGTATTTATGGTGACTCATTTTTGTAATTATGATGATTCATGGTAATCATGTGAGGAAAAGAGTGTTTACAAAAAAAGTAACTCCCTACTGATATTTAGGAGAGAAAATACATAACGGAGCAGAACTCTGTAAGATGCCACTCACTGATATTGCACAGTGACAGTATATCTACAGTTAGCCAGAGCAACACATATTACAGTACAGTGTGTAAATGAGAATGCAGCTGAAAGCTGGGTATTGTGTCATATCAAAGCTATGTTGAAGGAGATGGCGTTGGTCTGTGACATGGTTTACGTGAATCCCCTGATGTGGCTGTGAGTCCAAGAGGATTTTACTAAACCATAGAATAAGTGATTGAGGGTTAAGAGATAATGTAGCTTATCCGTGAATTATTCCCAGTCATTAATATACCTGCATTATTAGTTTTTAATGTCAACTGAAGGGGATGACGTCTGTGGGTGACTTTCTTCTTCCAAAAACATATTACATAACATATATACTGATTGGGTGATAATCCTCCAACAAGAGATAGTTATTCGGCTGTTAAGATTTAAGACTATCACAAATTTAAGTGGTTTCTAGTAATGACAAAATAAAAGTATTCAGTAAGTCTGGCATATAATTTTAGTTACATGATGATTCTTGTTTGTGAGCTACACCTGTGTCTTTGTTCACAGGTTTGTCACTGACAGGGTGTCCAACAACCCCACCAAGTCGTCAGAGTGTGTTATGTCCAGTGTGTGGACGCCTCATATCACAACGCCGCAATCTGAACCAACACATGCGAACTCACCAGATGGCAGCAGGAGATGAAAGAATCATGGACCATGCAGAACTTGCCCAAGTGTCTGTCCTCCCAGTGAATCACGTTCAGGCGCGCTATGCCCCTGGCAGTCGAAGTGTGAGATCTACTGCCAGCCATCAGGCCCAGCCACCACAGCCAGCAGAAGGAAGCACAGCAGAGAGTGATACAAACACGTCTGTGAATACACTCATGCACACACCTCAACCCCACTACAACTAAATGTGAGTGTGTCAGGCAGTACAAGACTAACGATTTCAAAATACTGATTTCTCAATTTTAGGTGACTGTACAGTATGACTACAAAGTTCCTCCAGGATTTCAAGGCAACATGGTCTCAAATAATGTGAGGTTGACAGATGTGTGTGACTTGTAGTCAGACTCTCAAAGATTTTAACTTACCTCAGTACACCTCGATGTGGGCACCGTTGGTAGCACGAATGTCCATTCGATATTCAAGCTCTTGCCATGTCTGAGGAGCATGTTAGCATGAATAGTCATGATTGCATCTGTGATATGCTTCTTTGGGTCATCAATTCTGGTAACTGATGATCGGTAAACAATGCTCTTGACATAACCCCACACTGAGAAGTGAAGTGGTGGTATGTCCGAGAAAGAAGGCCAAAGGAGTGGGATGCCTTCTCTGCTGATACGCATTTCCAGAAATTTCTCATCTAGGTACCCTCATACCGTTAAACTCTAGTGACAGGGAGTGATGTCTTGTTGCAGAATAATGTGGTTCTAGGTCTTCAGTCTGAAGGTACTGCATAGAGTTGCATGTCCAGGTAGGTATTGACTTGAAATCCTCAGAAGAACTTCGTGGATACTGTATTTTCATGAAATGTAAGCTACTGTCAAGAGTTTTTTCAAATGTAATACAAGAATGAGTTACAACGAGTTCAGTAGCCTTTTGGATCAGGTAAACAGGTTAAGCATTTACACTTTACAGGGTTATTACAAGTTTGTAAGAAATTCGTTCAGTACTCAGTTGATTAAAAACTGAGACAAAATCTGTGGAATTCAAAGAAATAAACATTTTTGTACAACAGTTTGGTTTGAAAATCTCAAGAACAGAAGTCAATTAACCCAAAACTGATTATGCCAACCTTGTGTTACATAACTAGCCACATAGGAATCACATCTTATAAGAAGACAGGCAATGTATGTATAACATAACATTGAGGGTCATTCATGCAACCATTGTTGCCATGTAAAAGCAATATGTATTACATATTATAAGTGTGTGTCTGTAGCCTTAGGTATGCAGCATGCAATGCACATGCACCCTATTTTCAGTGGCCCAGTCAGCTCTACAGTATTTTTCCATTTTATCTCATAAATGGCACAACTTTTGAAAAGAAAGTTATTGAGTAAAAAATGTGTGTTTCAATTTTCTCTACAACTCGTATCTAAAACATTTCTCATTCTAAGAAGAATCCAGCGAGATATCATACATGTACTTACGGATTCATGTAAAGTACCCATTATTTTTGTCAGATTTTAATGAAACTTAAATTTTGTCAAAAGAATTGCGAAAAATACTCACATATTCCCCATTCCACTTCTTGAAGATCCATTTTCATATTATTCTCCCATCTCGGCCTAGATCTTCAAAGTGGTTTCTTTCCCTCAGGTTTCCCCACCAAAATCCCATATGCACCTCTCCTGTCCCCCGTATGTGCTACATTCCAAGTCCGAGGACTTGTGAAATGTGTTTTTATGGTAAGGAGTTGTTAGCACCTTGCCCAACCCCCAAGCTGTAGGACCACCCTTTGTCGGCTGTCTGCGACTGCTTATTCAAAATATTTGCAGCTACACTCCATATTTGGAGGCCATTCCTCCATTTGCAACCTGAAGATGTGCCATACTGTGGTGACACGGACCCAGTTTGCCTTGCAAATATCACAGTTTGATACTGGAAAATTTGGAATAGTGTAGTCTAAAGACCATCACATTTTCTGGAGTTTTGCAGAAAATCCATGTTTTATTTATATCTTCAACAAACATTAAAACACATTAAGAGTCAATGCACCCACCCTTTGTAATACAAAAGTTGTTACCACACACTTGTTAGGAATGTCCAATAGACAGTATGAAAGCAATCCATAACCAGACAGGTGACATCAGGAACCACTAGCTTTAGGCTGCTGAAAGTTGATACAGCTCAAAACAGAAAAGTGAGGCTGAGTTTCTAGTCACATGTAAGCTAAAAGGGTTTAAATTATTAGTGACAGCTGTGTTATACTATATCTTGTTTATATTTAAACTGTATTGGAGTCCAAGGAAATGCAGTATGATTATCAAAAAGAGCCTAACTTTAGAGACAGGTGCATGACAGGAAAGAGAAGCATAGACAGAGGGTTTCATGTCACTTGCCAACAAATGGCTGTTTGTCTGTTGTGAACAAGAGGGACTAGAAGATACATTGCATGGATTTACACATTGTCTTCTCTGATATTAAAATATTACAACTGCAAGGCTTTCACAGCTTAGAGAGCTATAAGAATTCACCCTCAAAGTAACACATTCTGCAGTAAGGCCCTTCACATCACAAATATGGTTCCTTCCCTAACACCAAAACAGTATACAGGATTATGTTGACACTCTCAGTCCAGCAACTCAAGATGGCAGAGTTTTCCAAAATTAAGAAATGCGTAAGAGCAAGTATGTATCAAGAGGCCTTGGTGGTTGCACCCTTCTGTCCATTGAGAAGGAAACATCATCAGATATATGGAAGTTACAGTGAACACAATGCAGCAAGGAAACTGACAATGCAGGAGTTGTGGTTGTAAGAGGTAAGTTGTGGTTGTAAGAGGTAAGTTATATATGAAATTATTTTTACTTAAGGGTGACTTAAGTATTTGTTATGGTGATTTAGATTCCATGCTAGGCCTACTCTGATCTTCTTGATCAACTGAGTAACTGTCAAGGAACAGTCAGAGGTTATTAAAACTGAAAATAATGGAACTGTTAAAATTTAAAGGATACAACTGAATAACCATATGCTGATAGCATAGGTGCACTTAGAAGATCCCCTGTATTTAAGGCTTTATACCACTAGAAGTAATGTAATATAAACTACAGTAGAATGGTTTCATAACAGAGTACAAAAAGTCCAAAGGCATGCCTCATTTTGGTACTTCACACAGTCTTCCACAAAGGCACTGGCAAATTGTCTTGTTACATTAATATTCATAACCTAACCTTTGCCTCAATTTTAATTGTAATAAATATTCTAAATATGAAAGTTTATACATTGTTACAGAAGTTTTAATATTGACTTACCCATACAAAACACCCGTGCCTTAAATAACACATTGAGGACGGGGGCATTTAAATTGTTTAAATGCACGTTCCCGGGGTCTAAACAATTTAAATCAACTTCTATACTGTGTTTCTTTAAAAATTTATAACAAATTTGCTAACTACTTTTGTGAACTGAAATTTTCAGAAAATACTCACCAAAGACCCTAGTTTCTATAAACATCCGTC
>JGI20166J26741_10377781_pt1 | contig 32059 bp, 26 predicted proteins | sample TergutCu122P5_FD_26741 | JGI IMG/M metagenome (IMG submission 26741)
CAGGGCCACCCCGGCGACGGCGGCCTGGGCCTCGGTGTCGTCGAGCAACGGCCAGATCTCGCGCAGCGGTCGCCGTCCCTCGTCTTCACCGCCGGGACGGGCGAACCAGCCCAGCCGGGCGTCCAACAGCCAGCACTTCTGGGCGTCGAACTCGCCATCGGCGGCACGCCACAGCAGATGGTGTCCGGTCTCGCCGTCGGCCACCCCCACGGCATCGGGCCAGCAATCCACGACGACGGCGCCCTCGGACCGCCACAAGGGCTCGGCCCGCGGGAAATCTTCGTCGTCGAGCGTCAACTGCCGCGGTTGGTTCCACACATCGCACCACCCTAGGAGACTGCCACTGGACGTCAACCCGCCGTGTTGCCGGTGATCGCCAATTGACAGATGCTTGTCTGCTTCAGCGGAGCCTTGCCCGGCAGATCGGGCAGCTTCGTGATGTACAGCAGCACGAACCTGGACGTCTCGCCGGCCGGCAGGGTCAGCGTCTGAGGCGACGCGTCGACCGTCACGTCGAGCACGCTGCGCCACTGCTTGACGGAGTCCATCGGCGCCGCGTCGACCTTGCCGGCATCGCCCTGTGGCACCATGACCGACAGGCCGACCGGCGTGATGCCCATCGTCAGCGTCAGCGTCACCAGCGTGGACGCGCCGCCCAGGTCCACCACCACGCCAACGCCCGGCTTGTGCGCCGGCACGTAGTCCCCGGTGTAGGCCTCGGTGGTCCAGCAGGTCGTGGGGTCGCCGTCGGTGATCAGCGGCAGCTGGTTGGTGTGCTCGGTCTCGTCCCCGCCGTCGGCCTTGGCGTCGAAGACCGCCGGCACCGTGAATGTCAATGGCGCGGGCGGGGGCGGCGGCGGCGCGGCGCAGGACTTGACGACCAGAGCCACGACGAGCGCGACGACGGCCACCGCCACCACGAGCGGCCACCAGCGGGGCAGCCGGCGGGCGGCGCGCCGCAGGATCGGCACCCCGGGCAGCCCGAGGCTGGCCGCCGTCGGACCCGGCTGCGGCACCGGCGGCGGCTTCGGGCCACCCTCGCCGGCGGCCACCGGCTCGGACGCCGCTCCATCGGCCAGGACGTCTTCGGCATCGCCGACGACGAGCGGCTCGGCGTCGAGGTCCGGAACGGCAGCCGGCGCGTACTCATCGCCGGCCTCTTCTGCCACCTGAGCGCCCGCCAATGTGTTCGCCACCCGCACACCGAGATCGGCGCTCGGGTCGGCGTTGCCGAGCAGGCGGCGAAGAGCCAACGCCAGGGCGGACGCGGTGCGCAGCGGCGCAGCCCCGGGACGCGGATCCAACACCTGGGCGCAGACCGCGTCGAGGGCCGGCGGCACCCCCGGACGGGTCTTGGTCGGGGCGACGAGGTGCTCGCCCACTCGCCTCGCCGGCGGCAGCCCGAACGTCTTCGGCGGTGCCGGCGAATCGACGTCCGGCCAGGTGCCCGTGGCCATCGCGTAGAGCAGCCGCCCGATCGCCAGGACATCGGCCCGCTCGCCTTCCGCTGCGTCCGCGTCCTTGACGCCGGCCAAGACGGCCAGCAGACGGAACCCGGCGATGCGCACGGCGCCGGTCGTGGTGATCAGGACGCTAGAGGGATCCAACGCCTGGTGGCTAAGCCCCGCTTCGTGCATCGGCGCCAGCGCCTGCGCCAGCTCGGACGCCACCCACGCGGCGTCCAACCCGGCCAACGGCCCGCGCTGCAGCAGCGTTTGCAGCGAAACGCCGGGCACGCGCTCGCTGATCACGAACGTGAACTGTTCGGCCGGCCCGAACTCCTGGGCGTCCAGCACTCGCAGGAACCTCGCGTCCGTGGCGGCGGCCGCCTGGCGCGCCGCCCCGATCAACGCATCGGTCAGCGGGTGATTCGGCGGCACCACATATGCCGTGACGGGCCGCGACAGGGCCTCGTCCTCGCCGTCCCAGACGGCGATCTCGCCGATGGCCGCCTGGCGCTCGTCCAAGCGGAATCGGCCGCCCAGCATCTGCCCGGGGTGGACGTCACCATCCGGCAGCGTGGGCGCGTCGCTTGATCGGCCAGCCATTGACGCGACCTCCTCAGTCTGGGTCTATTGTGCCTGACTGCGCCTGCGACCTGGCGGCGAACCGCTGACGACGCACCTGACGCACCCGCAAGCTGGTCGCCACGACGAACGCCGCGCCCGCCCCAATGATGATGATCCAGCCGAGCCGGCCGGCGTTCGTGGTGATCACCTGCACGGTCTGCGGAGGCGTCGCCGACGTGCCGCTGGCGGTCACGAGGCTGCAGCTGACCTGCACCGATCCGTTGCCCGCCGCGATCGGCGTGACCGTCACCGTCAACGCCTGGCCCGCGCCGACGGTCACGAGGTCCGTGTCCGGCACGCTCAAGCGTTGTGGGTTGTCGGACACGCAATGCACGCGCACCGACACCGGGATTCCCATCGAATTGACGATGGTGATCGGCATGCGGTTGTCCTTGGACGACAGGTGCCACGTCGGGGCCACCCGCAGCTCGACCGACCCACTGCCCACCTGGCTCAGAAGCGAGGCAGACGCCTGGCGCAGCCATTCGGCGGCGGCTCCCCCATCGCCTCCCCAGGCCGCCGACAGCGCCGCCGGGAACAGCCGGCGCGCGGCCTCGTCCGCGGTCTGCCTGGCGTCGCCCAGATCGGCCCACAGGGCCAGCTTGGTCTGGATGCCGGCAATCTGGGACGCCACGTCCGCCGGCGCCTGGGGCACCGCGCCGCCAGGCAAGGGATCGAAGCTCGTGGCCGGCACGGCGCTGACGACGGACGCCAGCGGCTCGGGCGTCCACCCGCCGGCCAACCAGGCCGACGCCTGGGCCGTGCCGGCGGGGTCGTCGCACAGCGTCACGATCGGCGTGCCCTGACCGCTGGCGACCGCCAGGCGGGCCAGGCGCGCCGGGCCGGGTTGCACCGTGGCCGAGCCGCCGAACGCGGGCGGGGGGCCCGTCACGTCGCCCATTTGGGACAGCGGCGTCAAGGCCACCCACGGGAACGACCCAGGCTGCGACTGCACAGTGGACGACGGGCGCAGGCCGTCGGTCAGAACGACGGACGGCGCCAGCGGGCCGATCAAGCCGCGCGTCGCCGGCGTCACGGCGTCCCCGCGCATGACGACCGCCAGCGGCAGAGATGCCAACGGATGGTTGTCCGGAAGCGCCGCGGCGGCGGCCGCGACCGCCGGGCCCTGCGACAGCGAGGCGAGGGCGGCGACGTCTGGGTCACCCGACAGGGTGCGGTAGGCGTGGCCCTGCTGGACCACGGCGTCGATGGCGGCCAGTGCCGCCTGTGCGGCCGCCTGCCCCTGACCGGCGGTCGGTGCCGTGCCGGCGTCCGGCGCCACCTGATAGCCATCGGCCATTTGAGTCAGGTCGTCCACCAGCGCCGGATCGATCACAGTGGTGACACCGCTGTGGCCGGCCAGCGCCAGCAGTCCGGCCAATCGTCCGCTGAGCTCGGCGGCGAGATGGTCGTCCTGGAACAGCGCAGGGCCGGCGCCGGTGCCCGGCCTCAGCAGCGACGGGCGCGTCGCCAGCAGGACGACCAGGGCGCTGGACGATGGCCTGTCGACTGCCTGGGAACCCATCAACACGCGGGCCTGCGCCCGCACCCGGCCGGCGGCGTCCACCACCTGCACGCCCACCATGAACGCCGCACCGGTGGTCGTCATCGTCGGCTGCCCCGACACCGTGAACGGCCACGACATGCCATCTTCCAGGGTGCCGTCCGTCCCGATCGGTTCCGCGGCCGGCGGCCCGGATCCCACCGACCGGCCATCGGTGTCGCCGGGGGACGCCGTCAGGGCCTGGTCGAAGTCGGACAGCCGCGTGATGGGCGTGGACGATTGCCACAGCACGACGCGGGCACCGGTCAGGCCGGCACCCGTGGCGTTCGTCACGGTGCCCAAGATCTGCACAGTCTGGCCCGGGCCCCACACGCCGGGTGTGACCGAAGCGATCGCCAGCGACACCGGACCGTCCGCGTGCGCGGGCGTGGCGGTGGATCCCGCGAGCGGCACCCCGACCAGCGCCAGCGCGGCGGCGAAGGCGGCGATGGCACGTCGGATTCTCACCTGACCATCGTAGGCCGTGACCGAACTGCGGCAGCAGAGACATTAGACAACATGCCCTATAGTGATGCAGTCATCGGAAAGGCAAACGTGTCAAAGCTCGTCATCGTCGAATCGCCCGCCAAGGCGCACAAGATCGCCAGCTACCTGGGGTCGGGCTACGTCGTGAAATCGAGCGTGGGCCACATCCGCGACCTGCCCACGTCCGCCGCCCAGGTGCCCGCCAAATACAAGAGCCTGCCGTGGGCCCGCACCGGCGTCGACGTGGACGACGGCTTCACGCCGCTGTACGTCGTCAGCCCCGACAAGCGCTCGGTCATCAAGGAACTGAAGGACGCCCTGGCGCAGGCCGACGAACTGTTCCTCGCCACCGACGAGGACCGCGAGGGCGAGGCCATCGCCTGGCACCTGCTGCAGGAGCTCAAGCCCAAGGTGCCGGTCAAGCGCATGGTGTTCCACGAGATCACCGCCGGAGCAATCAGGGACGCCGTCGCCCACCCGCGCAACCTCGACGACGACCTCGTCGACGCCCAGGAAACCCGCCGCATCCTCGACCGCCTGTACGGCTACGAAGTCAGCCCCGTCCTGTGGAAGAAGGTGCTGCCCAAGCTGTCGGCCGGGCGTGTGCAGTCCGTGGCCACCAGGCTCGTCGTCGATCGCGAGCGCGAGCGTATCGCCTTCGTCGCCGCCACGTACTGCGACATCGACGTCGAGTTGAGTCCGCGTCAGGGGGAGGGCCCTGGCACGCGTCAGGGGGAGGGCCCTGGCACGCGTCAGGGGGAGGGCTTTCGCACGCTCACCACCGGCCTCGCGTCCCCACAAACCTTCGGTGACAGCACCGTTGCCTTTCAAAGGATAGGTTCGCTTACCGAAAGCCCTCCCCCTGCCGCTTCCGCAGTAGGTTCGCTTACCCAAGACTCCGTTCCTGCCGCTTCGCAATCAGGTTCGCTTACCGAAAGCCCTCCCCCTGCCGCTTCGCAATCAGGTTCGCTTACCGACAGCCCTCCCCCTGCCGCCTCTGACTCCGTCCGGGCGTTCACGGCGCGGCTGACCACGCTCGGCCCCTCCCGGATCGCCCAGGGCCGCGATTTCGACGCCAACGGCACGCTCAAAGCCAAGGACGTGCTGATCCTCACCGAGGCGGACGCGGACGCCCTGGCCCGGGCGTTGCCCCAGGCCGCGTTCACGGTGGCGAAGGTCGATTCGAAGCCGTCGGTGCGGCGCCCGGCCGCTCCGTTCCGCACGACGACGCTGCAGCAGGAGGCCGGCCGCAAGCTGGGGTTCACGACGGCCCGCACGATGTCGGTGGCGCAGGAGCTGTACGAGTCGGGCCATATCACCTACATGCGCACGGATTCGGTGACGCTCTCGCAGCAGGCCATCGAGGCGGCCCGGCGCCAGATCACCGCGCTGTACGGCGTCGAATACCTGCCGTCCCGGCCGCGGCTGTACGACTCCAAGGTCAAGAACGCGCAGGAGGCCCACGAGGCGATCCGGCCGGCCGGCGACGAGTGCGTCCCGCCCGCCAAGACGGGCCTGCGCGGCGACCAACTGCGCCTCTACGAACTGGTCTGGCAGCGCACGCTGGCGTCCCAGATGGTCGACGCCCAGGCGTTGACGGTGACGGTCGGCGTCGACGCGACGCTGGCGTCCAAGGTGACGCTGGGGCTCGGGCCCGTGTCGCGCGCCGGGCTCACGGCCTCGGGCACGACCTACACCTTCCCCGGCTTCCGGCGCGCCTACGTCGAGTCCTTCGACGAGGACGAGGAGGCCGCCGCGGTGCTGCCGCCGCTGGACGACGGCCAGGCGCTGGCGCCGTTGTCCGTGACGCCCCAGACCCACGCCACCAAGCCGCCCGCCCGCTACACCGAGCCGTCGCTCGTGGCAAAGATGGAAGAGCTCGAGATCGGACGCCCCAGCACCTACGCGTCCATCATCCGCACGATCACGAGCCGCGACTACGTGTTCAAGCGCGGCTCGGCGCTCGTCCCGACCTGGCTCGCCTTCGCCGTCACCCGCCTGCTCGAGGAGCACTTCACCGATCTGGTGGACTACACGTTCACCGCCAGCCTCGAGGACAAGCTGGACGCGATCGCCGACGGCAAGGCCAAGCGCCTGGCCGTGCTCACGCAGTTCTACTTCGGCGACAAGGACGCCGCCCACGGTCTGCGCGCCCTGGTCGACAACCTCGGCGACATCGACGCCCGGGCCCTGTCGACATTCCCGCTGGGCGACTCGGGCATCGACGTGCGCGTCGGGCGCTACGGCACCTACGTCGAGGACGCCGACGGCAAGCGGGCCAACGTGCCGGACGACTTCGCGCCCGACGAGCTGACGCCGGCCAAGGCCAAGGAACTGCTGCTGACGACCGCCACGGCGGCCGGCACGGCCGGACGCGAGCTTGGCACAGATCCCGAGACGGGCCGCGCGGTCGTGGCCCGCGATGGCCGCTACGGCCCCTACATCACGCTGGCGACCGACGACGCCCCGCCGCGCAAGGGAGCGGCCAAGACGCCGACGGCGTCGCTGTTCAAGTCGATGTCTCTTGACACCATCACGCTGGACGACGCCCTGCGCCTGCTGAGCCTGCCCCGCACGCTCGGCGTGGCGGACGACGGCGAGGTGATCGTGGCGACCAACGGACGCTACGGCCCGTTCCTGAAGAAGGGGACCGCCGATTTCCGGTCGCTTGAAACCGAGGAACAGCTGTTCACCGTCAGCCTGGACGAGGCCAAGGCGCTGTTCGCCCAGCCGAAGCCGCGGCGCGGCGGCCGCGGCGGCGGCGCCGGGACCGCCCGCCCAGCCGGACGGGCCTTGGGCGACGACCCCAACACCGGCCAGCCGGTCACGGTGCGCGACGGCCGCTACGGGCCGTACGTGACCGACGGCACCACGAACGCGACGCTGCGCAAGACCGACGATCCCGCCACGATCACGATCGACCGCGCCGCCGAGCTGCTGGCCGAGAAGCGGGCCAAGGCGCGCGACGGCATGGCCGGCGCGGGCCCGGCCCCGAAGCGCGTCGTGCGCCGGGGTGCGCGCCGGGCTCGCGGTTGACATTGCCCGAGTCGGCCCGGGTCACAATCTGCCACTAGGCTGATGTCATGCATCAGGGGTTGTTCGTCGTCTTCGAGGGCGGGGACGGCGTCGGCAAGTCGACGCAGGTCGAATGGCTGGCGGCGTCGCTCGAGCAGGCGGGTGTCCCCCATCTGGTGACGTTCGAACCCGGAGCGACGTGGCTCGGCGAGCGGGTGCGCGACATTGTGTTAAACCCGGCCTCCGGTCCCATCTGCGCTTCGGCCGAAGCCCTGCTGTACATGGCCGACAAGGCGCAGCATCTGACCGAGGTGGTCGAGCCCGCCCTGGCCGCGGGCAAGGTCGTCGTCTGCGACCGCTACATCGACTCGGTGATCGCGTACCAGGGCGCCGGGCGCGGGCTGGGCGAATCGATCGAGCGGCTGACGGCGTGGGCGACGGGCGGGCGCACGCCGGAGTTGACCGTGCTGTTGGACGCCGACCCGGGCGACGCGGTGGCGACGATCGTCTCCCAGGACCGCCTCGAAAGCGCGGGGCTGGCTCTGCACGCGCGGGCCCGGCAACGCTTCCTCGACATCGCGGCCCGCGATCCGGGCCATCACATGGTGTTGCCCGCCCGGCAATCGCGCGCCGCCATCGCCGGCGCCGTCCGTGGCCGGCTGGCCGATTTCGGCCTGAAACTGTCGGCGCCCCGGGGCATGGTTGACGCATGACCGCCACCGAGACGATCGATCAGCCGGACGTCTGGGCCGATCTCGTCGGTCAGGAACGCGCCGTCGAGACCTTGAAGCGGGCCGTCTCGGCCGCCCACGCCGCCCGCCGATCGACGGACGCCGCGCTCGACGACCTGCGGTCGATGACCCACGCCTGGCTGCTGACGGGCCCGCCGGGGTCGGGACGCTCGCTGGCGGCGCGCGCGTTCGCGGCCGCGCTCGAGTGCCCCGACCAGGGCTGTGGCCGATGCGAGACCTGCCGAACCGCCGTATCGGGCGCTCACCCCGACGTGACGCTGTGCCGCACGGAGCAGCTCAGCATCGGCATCGGCGAGGTGCGCGAACTGGTGCTCAAGGCGGCGATGTCGCCATTCACCGGGCCCTGGCAGATCATCGTCGTCGAAGACGCCGACCGGCTGACCGACAACGCCGCCGACGGCCTGCTGCGCAGTCTCGAGGAGCCGCCGCCGCGCACCGTCTGGGTGCTGTGCGCGCCCAGCGGCGACGATCTGATCGCCACGATCCGGTCACGCACACGCGAAGTGCGCCTCGTCACGCCGCCCGATGCCGCCGTCATCGAGGTGCTGACAAGGCGCGACGGCATCCCGCACGAGGCCGCACTGGTCGCCGCCCGGGCCGCCCAAGGCCACATCGGCAAGGCCAAGACGCTGGCCACCAGCGACGAAGCCCGCCAGGCCCGATCGCGCATCATCGACCTGCCCACCCAGTGGACGTCGCTTTCGGCCTGCCTGATGAGCGCCGCCGAGGTCGTCTCCGCGGCGCAAGCCGAGGCCGCCGCCCAGACCGCCGAACTCGACGCGGCCGAACGCGCCGAACTCGACCTGGTGCTGGGCTTCGGCACCAAGGGGGCGCGGCCCCGCAATGCTGCCACGGCCGTCTCCCAGCTCGAGGACCAGCAGAAAGCGCGGGCCAAGCGCCTGCAGCGAGATGCCATCGACCACGTGCTCACCGAGCTGGCTACCTGGTACCGCGACGTGCTCGCCCTGCAGATCGGCGCGCCCGAGGCCGAGCTCATCAACACAGGGCTGGCCGACCGGGCCAAGGCCACGGCCGCCGCCACATCAGCGGAGCGCACCACGGCCTGCCTGGACGCCATCTCGGGCGCTCGCCGCGCCATCGACGGCAACGTCGCGCCGCAACTGGCCGTCGAGGCCTTGTTCATCCAGCTCGCCGGCTGCTGAGATCGCCCGTCCGCGTGGTGTGACACGTCATGGCGCGGCGGTCCCACAGATCGGCGGTCGTGTGAGAGATGATGGAAAAGATCATGCTTTGAACACTTCCCCACACGAGAAAGAGCACGACCGTGAGCGAACAACCAGAACCCACGAAGGTTCTCTCGACAGAGGACGTCGGCGAAGAGGCGACCATCGACATCGGCGCCGCCGCGGCGGCTGCCCGGACCGACGCCCAGACTGCCGTGAAGCCGGCGGCGGACGTGAAGCCGCCCACCTCGTTCCTCGAACGGCTCGAATCCGACTTCCGTCACAACAAGGAGGACGCCTCGCCGGCCCCGGCGGACAAGCCTGCCGAACCGTTGGCCGACGAAACGGAAACACCGGCCGAGAAGACGGTTCCGGTGGCCGACCAGCCCGAGACGGACGCCGCCGAAGCCGAACGCCAGGCGGAGGAGGCCCGCATCCGGCAGGAGGAGCGCGCGGCGCGTGAGAAGGCCTTGGGCAGCGTGGCTCCCGCGGCCGACGACGTGACGGCACCCGCCGCCGTGCGGCACGCCAACGACAAGTTCGTCGGTTCGATGGGGCTGTTCCTGTTGCGCCTCGTGCTGGCCGCCGTGCTGGGGGTCCGGGGCGTGCAGGTGCTGTTCAACATCGACGCCACCAACGGCTGGCTCACGAGCAACCACGTGCCGCGGGCGGACCTCGTCACCTGGGGCCTCGGCATCCTGCTGCTGATCATCGCAGCCATGCTGGTGGTCGGATTGGGTGTTCGCGTCGCCGGCATCCTGACGGCCGCTCTCGCCATCGCGCTTCTGGTATTCATCCGTTGGGGCTACGCCCCGCTGTTCACGGCCGGACAACCCGGCTTCCTGGGCGACTGGGACGTCCTGGTCGCCGGCGTCGGGCTGGCGCTGGCCTTCCTGGGGTCTGGCGGTTGGGCCATCGACGGCGCCATGCGATTCAATCGCGCCAAGCGCAAGGCTGCCGCCTGACGGAACGGCCCCCGCACCCTCGAGGGCCACGCCTCGCTAAGCTTGTGGTGTTCGAGGCGATGCCGAGGAGGCGCCCGTGACACATCGGGCCAGGATGCGGGTGGTCACCGCCGGTGCCATCGTGCTGGCTGTCGCCTTGACCGCCTGTACGGTGCCCGTCGTCGTGCCGCCCACCACCAGCTCCCCGACGCCCGCGTCCCCGACGGAACCGGGCGCCGGGCACGGCACCGTGTCGATCCCGAACGCCGGCTTTCCGCTGCCCGTGCCGGCCCACGTCTACACGGATCTGACCAGCCCCGACCGCCAACCGGCCAACTACGACTCGTCAGTCCGGCCGCCCGGCATGACCGATCCGCCGCCCGGCTCCGGCTACCAGCGCTACTATTCGCAGACCGTGACCTGGGGCGCCTGCTCCTCGCCCTTCGGCGACGCCCAGTGCGCCCACGTGCTGGCGCCGCTCGACTGGCACCACCCCGACGGTCCGGCGATCACCCTGGCCATGAAGCGGCTGCCCGCCACATCCGATCCGGCCGATCCGTCCTCGCCGGATCTGTTCATCAATCCGGGCGGTCCCGGCGCATCGGCCCAGGACTACGTCGACGCCTTCAACACCCAGGGCCTGACCGGCTTCAACGTGGTCGGGCTCGATCCGCGTGGCTCCGGCGAGTCGACGCCGGTCGTCTGCGGCTCCACCGCACAGATCGACGACTTCTTCAACCTCGACGCCGCGCCGCAGACCGACGCGGCGAAGCAGGCGCTGATCGACGGCACGAAGCAGTTCGCGCAGCAGTGCCGGGACAAGTCGGGGGCGCTGCTCGACCACATCTCGACCATCGAGGCCGTCTACGACCTCGACATGGTCAGGCAGCTGCTCGGCGACCAGAAGCTCAACTGGCTGGGAACGTCGTACGGCACCTACATCGGCGCCGTCTACCTCGAGCTGTACCCTCAGAACGCGGGCCGCATGATACTGGACGCCGCCGTCAACATCACCGAGAACGAATCCGTGCAGCAATCGGCCGGTTTCGAGCAGGCGCTGCAGAAGTACGCCGCGTGGGCCGCCCAGCACGGTTACGGCGCCAGCGCGGACGCCGTCCTGAAGCAGATATCGGACTTCATCGAATCGCTCGCCACCAACCCGATCCCGGTCGGCAACCGCACCCTGACGCAGTCGCTGTTCGTGACGGGGCTGGCCATGTACATGTACATCGGCACCAGCATCTACGAGGGACTCGCCCGCACCCTCAAGGTGACCATCGCCAATCGCGACGGCCACTACCTGCTGTCAGCGGCCGACGCCCTGAACGGACGCGGCTCGGACGGCTATGACTCCATGGCGACCGCCTTCCCCGCCATCGGCTGCCTCGACTCGGCCGACAAGGGCCTGGATGCGTCGTGGGAGCAGTGGGCCCAGGACACGGCTGCGTCGCCCATCTTCGGCAAGTACATGGGGCCAAGCGTCGTGTGCGAGGTCTGGACGGCCAGGCCCGCCGCCCAGATCGAATTCCACGGCGCCGGCGACCCGGCGTTCCTCGTCATCGGCGGCACCGGTGACAACGCGACGCCGTACCAGTACGCCCAGTGGATGGTGCAACAGATGCCCGCCGGCATACTCGTGACGCGCGACGGCGTTGGGCACGGCAGCTACGACTCCGGCAGCAGTTGCATCGACCGAATCGTCCGATCGTTTCTCACCCAAGGCACCGCCCCGGCGGCGAACACGGTCTGCCAGATGGGCTAGGCCGCCGGCTCACGCCGCCTTGGCCAGGCGCCGGTCCGGATACAGGCGGCGCTCCGCCAACACGTCGCGCCGGGCCTGGTCGACCTGCTCGGGGCTCGGCGGCACGATGTGAAGCGACGGCCTGGCGCCCTCGCGCTCCTGACGGAGGTGCCGCTTGACGGTCGACAGCGAGCAGCCGAGGCGCTCGGCCAGGTCCTCCAGCGACTCGTGAGGATTGACGCGACGGGCGCGGACGATCTGCTCGTGGTCGACGTGATGCTCCGTCGTCAGACCAAGCAGCGCATCGAAGTTCTCGGGTGCGACGTGCCAGTCGAGGCGCGCCCGGATGGCGGCGCGCAGCGAGGGGGTCGTGCCGGCCACGATGCCCGCCACGTCGAAGCGGACGACCGCGTCGTACAGGCACCGGCTGCGCAGCGGGCACGTGGCGCACAGGGCGCTGGCCTCGGCGGCGAGCGCCGCGCGCGACCGGCGATCCGCCGGCGACAGCGCCACGGGTGAATCCTCGAGCAGCGGGTGGGTGAACAGCGCGCTGTGGGTGGCGCAAGCGGTACGCGTTTCGGTAGCCGTGCGCTCTGATGTCCGGATGAACATGAGACTCGACCTCCTCGCCGGCTTCCCTGGGCCATCCAGTGTTCGTGCCGGCAATTCGACACTGCCACCTGTCCGGGGCCGGTTTCGCCCTGCGCGTACTCAATTCGGGGACGCCGTGCTCAGGCGCGTCTGAGTACCGGTGCTTGGGTCCGGAACAGGCCCGGCGCCCGCCGCGGTGACCAAGACAGGCTCGTCACGGGGGCGCGCCATGCGACAATGGAGGACGCAAGCGAAAGGCGACCAATGACGCGCAAAGTCATCACCGGCCAGCGGCTGACCGGCGAGCGGGCGGCATTCGGCGTGAAAGGGGCGGATGTCGTCGACACCGTCTTCGCCGACGGCGAGTCGCCTCTGAAGCACAGCCAGGACGTCACCGCCAGCCACACGGTCTTCGAATGGAAGTACCCGCTGTGGTACGCCAAGGACATCACGGTGACCGACTCGGCCCTGCTGGACACCGCCCGCAGCGGCCCGTGGTACGTCGACGGCCTGACGATGCGCCACGTGCTGGTGGCCGCCCCGAAGACGCTGCGCCGCAGCCGTCGCCTGGTGCTGGAGGACGTCGCGATGCCGAAGGCCGACGAGACGCTGTGGGCCTGCGATGACGTCCAGTTGACGCGCGTCGTGGCCCAGGGGGACTACTTCGGCATGAACACGTCGCACGTCGTGGCCAAGGAGCTGTCGCTGACCGGGAACTACGCCTTCGACGGCGGCCACGACATCGAGGTCGAACACTCGACGCTGCTCAGCAAGGACGCGTTCTGGAACTGCCACGACGTCGTGGTGCGCGACTCGACGATCGTCGGCGAATACCTGGGCTGGAACTCGCGCAACCTGACGTTCATCAACTGCCTGATCGAGTCGCTGCAAGGCCTGTGCTACATCGACAACCTCGTCATGCGCGGCTGCCGCCTGATCAACACCACGCTGGCGTTCGAGTATTCGACGGTGGACGTCGAGGTCGCGGGCTCGATCGATTCGATCATCAACCCGTCGAGTGGCGTCATCAAGGCCGACGGTATCGGCGAGATCACGCTGGATCCGGATCGCGTCGATGTCAACGCCACGCGAATCGTCACCGCCGACTGACCCCGTCCGTCCGACCAAGGAGTGCCTCATGCCATACGACTTCGACACCGTCGTCGACCGGACCGGCCTGGCGTCCGCCAAATGGGACGTCGCCCCCGGCGAGCTGCCCATGTGGGTGGCCGACATGGACTTCGTCGTCGCGCCCTGCATCGCGGATGCCGTCCGGGCCCGCGCGGCGCGTCCCACCTTCGGCTACAACGACGTCAGCGACGAATGGCGCCAGGCGGTGGCCGGCTGGTGGGGGTCACGGCACGGCTGGGCCGTCCCGGCTGAGGCGATCGCCTTCTGCACGGGCGTCGTGCCCGCCATCTCCTGCCTCGTGCGCACATTGACCCCGGAAGGCGGCCAGGTGCTCGTGCAGGCGCCGGTGTACAACCACTTCTTCAGCTCGATCGGCAACTCGGGACGCCGCGTCGTCAGCTCCGACCTGAAGTACGACGGCAACGCCTACGGCATCGACTGGGACGACCTCGAGGCCAAATTGGCCGATCCGGCCACCACGGCGTTCATTCTGTGCAACCCGCACAATCCGACGGGCCAGGTGTGGTCGGGCGACGATCTCGCGCGCATCGGCCGGCTGGCCGCCGCCCACAAGGTGATCGTCGTCTCGGACGAGATCCACTGCGACATCACGACCCCGGGCGTCGACTACACGCCGTTCGCCGTGGCCGCCCCCGATTGCCCGGCGGTGTACTGCCTGTCGACCACGAAGGCATTCAGCATCCCCGGCCTGCAGACGTCGGCCGTCGTCGTGACGGACGCCGCGCTGCGCGCCAAGGTGTTCGCCGGGCTGAACCGGGACGAGATCAGCGAGCCGAACTCGTTTGCGCTGGTCGCGGCCATCGCCGCCCTGACGGAGGGCGGGGCCTGGATCGACGAGATGCGCGCCTACGTCGAGACCAACAAACAGGTCGCGACGGCCGCGATTTCGGCGCTGGGGCTGCGCGTCGTGCCCGGCCAGGCGACGTACCTGATGTGGGTGGACTGTGAATCGCTGGTCGGTCCGGACGGCGACGCTACGGAGTTCTGCCACTTCCTGCGGGCCCAGACCGGGCTCTTCGTCTCGGCCGGGGCCCAGTTCGGCGGGCCGCGCTTCTTCCGCCTGAACGTCGGTTGCCCGCGCCGCCTCGTCGAGGACGGCCTGGACCGCTTGGCGCGGGGTGTCGCCGCCTGGCGCGCCCGGCCCGCCTCGTGACAATACCGCTTGCCGTTCGCTAAGCTTGCTGAGGCCGCTATGTCCGGCCCAACTCATAGGTGTAAAGGGAGCTCCCATGTCAACGAATCAGCCTCAGAAGCCGGTGGTGAAGGCCGCCGCCACCCAGACGACCAAGAAGATCGTCCAGTCGACTGCGACGGGCGCGCCCGAGCCCGGCTGGCAGCCCAGGCCCGAGGACCGCGCGGCCGCGAACCGGCTTCGGCTGTTCGCCATCATCGGCTGGGTCGTTGCCATCGCCATCGAGTGCGTCGCCATTTTCGGCCTGATCCTGAAGAGGCCGGTGCAGGTCGACACGGGCAGCGGCCCCGTCAACAGCTACCCCTTCTTCGGCGCCCACCTGAGCCAGAACGCCTACTTCGTCTGGCTCATCGTGCTGATCGTGCTGGCGGGCATCATTGCGGTGATCGCCAACCTGATGTGGAAGAAGGCCAACCGCATCGACCCGGCGTCGTCGCAGGACAAACTGCGTTTCTTCGTCCAGAACCAGCTGGGCGCCATCATCACGATGATTGCCTTCGTCCCGCTGCTGATCCTCGTCATCATGGACAAGAACCTGAAGGGCGCGCAGAAGGGCATCGTGGTTGGGGTCGCGGCACTGGTGCTGGCCGCGGTCGTCGGCACCGGCGTCTCGACCAACTCGCCGTCGCAGGAGCAGTACGCCACCGAGACGGCCGTCGTCATGGCGATCAACCACAGCGACACGGTCTACTGGGTCAAGGGCGGCTCGGTGTATCACCTGTGCAGCGCGAGTTCGGACCTGCAGCACGCGTCGCAGGACAACAAGATCTACTCCGGCACCGTCGGCCAGGCCCACGCCGCCGGCATGAGCCGCCTGGCCTACAACAACGAGTGCGGCTGCGACAACACCGACAAGTCCGGCACCTGCGGCCTGGGCCTGCTGCCCGGCAACAACGCTCCCCAGCCCAGCAGCTCGCCAAGCTGATCGACGCCAAGCGACAGCGGCCGTCCCCGCCGTCCCGCGGGTAGTCTTGACCCATGCACATACTCGTTGTCGACGACGACCAGGCGGTGCGCGACTCGCTGGCGCGGTCGCTGCAGTACAGCGGCTACGACGTGACGATGGCCGAGGACGGCCTGGCCGCCCTGGCCAAGCTGTCCAGCCTGCGGCCCGATGCAGTCGTCATGGACGTCATGATGCCGCGCCTCGACGGCCTGGCCACCACGCGGGCGCTGCGTGACGGTGGCAGCAACGTGCCGATCCTGATACTGACGGCCAAGGACGCCGTCGACGCCCGGGTCGACGGCCTGGACGCCGGCGCCGACGACTACATGGTCAAGCCGTTCGCCCTGGACGAACTGCTGGCCCGCCTGCGCGCCCTGACCCGTCGCACCAAGGCCGAGGAAGGCATCGACGCCGGCGAGGTGCTGACATTCGCCGACATGACGCTCGACACCCAGAGCCGCGAGGTGCACCGCGGCAGCCGGACAATCACGTGCACCCGCACGGAGTTCGAGCTGCTCGAGGCGTTCATGCGCCACCCCCGCGCCGTCCTCAAGCGCGACTGGCTTCTGAACGAGGTGTGGGGGTTCGACTTCCCGACCACGGCGAACTCGCTCGAGGTGTACATCGGCTACCTGCGTCGCAAGATGGAAGAGGACGGCAGTCCCCGCCTGATCCACACGATCCGCGGGGTTGGCTACATTCTGCGTGAGACGGCGCCGTGAGCGATACCGCCGTTGCCAGTGTCTCGAAGCTGGAGCACGTGGTCGTCGGGCAGTCGCTGCTCGGACGGTTCGCCCGGCTGACGGCGGCAATGGTGGCCGTGTCGGTCGTCGCCCTGAGCGTGGTGGCGTACTTCTTCACCCAGATCTCGTCCGAGCAGCAGATGGACAAGGATCTGCTGGCCATCGCCTCGCAGACGGTCCAACCGTTGCGCGACGACATCGTGGCGCTCGGCGGCCTGGATTCCACGGTGCTGACGGCCACCAACGTGCTGCTCGTGCTGGTGACCGCCGATGGCGCCGAGTCGTCCGTCCCGGGCGAAACCGTCAACATCACGGTCGGGGCGCCGGAATTGGCGATCGCCCAGACTCAGCTCGGCTATTCGGCGCGCAACGCCCGGGCGTCCAATGGCGAGCTGTACCGGGTGATCGCCGTGCCGGTCGGCATCGACTCCGTCCGCTACGCGCTGGTGCTGGCGCGTCCGCTGGCGGCCGTCAACTCGTCGCTGGCCCTGTTGCGCAGCCTGCTGGCCATTCTGGGCGGCGCCTTCGTCGTGATAGCGGCGGCCCTGGGCTACCTGTCCGGACGGTCGATCGTGCGACCGGTGCGCGCCCTGGCCGACGCCGCCACCCATGTGACGCAAACGGGCGAGCTACGGCCGATCGGCAGCCAGACGGACGACGAGCTCGGCGATCTGGCGCGCAGCTTCGACTCGATGATGGGATCGCTCGAATCGTCCCGGGAGCGACAGCGGCGCCTGATCGCCGACGCCGGCCACGAACTGCGCACGCCGCTGACCAGCATGAGGACGAACGTCGAACTGCTGGTGGCCGACGAGCAGTCCGGCATGCTGCCGCCCGGCGCCCGCGTCGAGATCCTCGGCGACGTCAACGCCCAGCTGAGCGAACTGACGTCGCTGGTGGCCGACCTCGTGCAGCTGTCGCGCGACGAGTCGGCGACGCCGGTGGCCGAGCCGATGGATCTGGCCGAGGTGGTCGACCGCGCAGTCACCCGGGCCCGCCGCCGTGGACACTCGCTGAACTTCGACGTCGATCTGACGCCCTGCACCGTCCTCGGCGAGCCGGAATCCCTGGAGCGTGCCGCCATGAACCTGATCGACAACGCCATCAAGTTCTCGCCAGAGGGCGGCACCGTGCACGTCCACCTGCGCGATGGCGTGCTGACGGTCGCCGACGAGGGACCGGGCATCGGCAAGGAGGACCTGCCGCACGTCTTCGAGCGCTTCTACCGCAGCGACAAGGCCCGCAACACCCCGGGCACCGGCCTGGGCCTGTCGATCGTCGCCCACACCGTCGAGGGCCATGGCGGCACCGTGAGGGCCGCCAACGGCAAGAACGGCGGCGCCGTCTTCACCGTCACGCTGCCGCTGGCCGAGGCCGACCCGGATGACTAGGGGCGACCCCGGTTCCCCGGGATCGCCCCTCGTCAGTGCCGGAGTCCGTCACCACTTGGACACATCGAAGCGCGGGAACGCGCTGGCGCCGGCGTAGACGGCCGCGTCGTCCAGGTCCTCCTCGATGCGCATGAGCTGGTTGTACTTGGCGACGCGCTCGGTGCGGGCCGGGGCGCCGGACTTGATCTGGCCGGTGCCCAGCGCCACGACCAGATCGGAGATCGTCGTGTCCTCGGTCTCGCCCGAGCGGTGCGACACCATGCAGTGGAAGCCCGCACGGTGCGCCATCTCGACGGTGTCGATCGTCTCGGTCAGCGAACCGATCTGGTTGACCTTGACGAGCAGCGCGTTGGCGGCCTTCGTGTCGATGCCCCTCTTGAGCCGGATCGGGTTCGTGACGAACAGGTCGTCGCCCACGACCTGGATCTTATCGCCCAGACGCTTCGTCAGAGCCGTCCAGCCGTCCCAGTCCTCCTCGTTCAGGGGATCCTCCAGGCTGCACATCGGATACTTGTCGACGATGCCGGCATAGTAGTCGATCATCTCGGCGGTGGTCATCGCCTTGCCCTCAAAGTTGTACTTGCCGTCTTTCGCGAAATTGGCCGAGAACGAGTTAGCGGCGGCGTCGATGGCCAGCGCGACGTCCTTGCCCGGCTTGTAGCCGGCCGCCTTGATGGCCTCGACCAGCAGGTCGAGCGCCGATGCGTTGGACTCGAGGTTCGGGGCGAAGCCACCCTCGTCGCCCAGCCCGGTGTTCAGGCCGCGCTTCTTGAGGACGGACTTCAACTGCTGGTAGACCTCGGCGTTCATGCGCACACCCTCGGCGAACGTCGGGGCGCCGATCGGGCAGATCATGAACTCCTGGATGTCGACGTTGGAATCGGCGTGCTCCCCGCCGTTCAACACGTTCATGCAAGGGACGGGCAGCAGGTGGGCGTTCGGCCCGCCGAGGTAGCGGTACAGCGGCAGCTCGGCCGATTCGGCGGCGGCGCGCGCCACAGCCAGAGAGACGCCGAGAATCGCGTTCGCCCCCAGCTTGCCCTTGTTCTCCGAGCCGTCCAGCTCGATCATGGCCTGATCCAGGATGCGCTGCTCCGAGGCCTCGAAGCCGAGCACCTCTGGCGCGATGACCTCGACGACGTTCTCCACGGCCTTCAGCACGCCCTTGCCGCCGAAGCGCGACTTGTCGCCGTCACGCAGTTCGACGGCCTCGAACGTCCCGGTGGACGCACCGGACGGGACGTCCGCGCGGGCGACGGTGCCGTCGTCCAGGATCACCTCGACCTCGATGGTCGGGTTGCCGCGCGAGTCGAGGATCTCGCGAGATTCGATGTATTCGATGCTTGCCATGTTCGGCCACCTTCTGCCCGCGCCGAGCGGGCCTACGGGGTCCCGGTCGGGGCCCGGCGAAACGATCTGTTTGCGGTTTCCAGCCTAGCCCGGGCCACCTTGACGCGATGCCGCGGGGGGTCGTTTTCGCGGCCTGTCAATGGATCGCGACGGCCCCCCTCTCCCCGCTGAGAGTTGACCCCCGACCAGTTTGGAGCCCCGCAAGTGGTCGTAGGTCAACTCTCAGCGGGGAGGAGGGACGCTCGGGGAGGGCGAGGCGCTCGGGGAGGACGGGGCGATCGGGGAGGACGGGGCGATCGGGGAGGGCGGGGCGACCGGGACGTCCGGGGCGTCCGGGACGCTCGGGACGATCGGGGAGGGCGGGGCGACCGGGACGTCCGGGGCGTCCGGGACGCTGAGAGTTGACCCCCGACCAGTTTGGAGCCCCGCAAGTGGTCGCAGGTCAACCCTCAGCGGGCAGGAGGGGACGATCGCGGCGACCGCCCCTGACCCCCAGGGACCCTGCGACACCACCGGGGCCCTACGGCACCATCGAGAAGAAGACGAACACCGCCAGCAGAACCAGATGGACGATGGCGTGCAACGTCTTGGCTCGGCCGGGCACGACGGTGAGCACGGCCACCACGCCGGAGATTGCCAGCAGCACGATCTGAATGGGCGTGAGCCCGAGCGTCAGCTTTCCGGGCAACCAGAATGAGATCACCGCCATGGTTGGGATCGTCAGCCCGATGGACGCCATCGCCGACCCGAATCCGAGATTCATGGAGATCTGCGTGCGGTTCTGGGACGCGGCGCGGACGGCCGCGATCGACTCGGGCAGCAGCACCACCATGGCCAGGATCACGCCGACGAACGACACCGGCAGGCCGAACCACCGCACCCCGGCCTCGATGGCCGGCGATTCCGTCTTGGCCAAACCGACAACGGAGACGAGAGCCACGAGCAGCACACCCAGGCTGGTCAGCGTCGTCCGCACCGTCGGACGGTTGGCGTGCTGGGCCTCTTCGTCGATCGTGCCGTCCTCGGTGGCCTCCGGGCGGATGTCCTGCAGCGGCAGGAAGAAATCGCGATGGCGGATCGTCTGGGTGAAGACGAACGAGCCGTAGATGACCAGCGACGCCACCCCGGCGAAAGCCAGTTGCGCGGTGGAGAAGGCAGCCAGCGAACCGGACGTGGTGAAGTCCGGAATCACCATCGTCAGCACGGCCAGCAGCATGACGGACGCCAACATCGACCCCGTGCCTTCCGGGTTGAACACCGCCAGCTTGTACTTGGTGGCCCCGACCATCAGCGAGATGCCGACGATGCCGTTGATGGTCAGCATGACGGCCGAGAAGACGGTGTCGCGCGCCAGCGTGGACGTGTCGCCCTTCCCGGACGTCATCAGCATGACGATGAGGCCGACCTCGATGACCGTGACGGCGACGGCCAGCACCAGCGAGCCGAACGGCTCGCCGATCCGGTGGGCGATGGTTTCGGCATGGTTGACGGCCGCCATCACCGAACCGATCAGCAACACGGCCTCGAGCGCCAGCACCGCCGGCGGTGGCGTGTGGCCCCAGCTCAGCAGCAGCGCGATGAATGCGACGACGGGCACAAGGGTCGTCCAGGACACTTGCAGCCGCCACGCGCCCGGAGTCATGCGTCCAATTGTAGAGACACGATCCGTCCCGCCGGTCACCCCTGTCGATCCCAGCGTCCGCCCAACCACCGGATGCGACCGGCGATCAGAAGCCTTCCGGCACCTGTGGCAGGTACGGCTTCTCCAAAGCCTCGCGCTCGGCCGTCGTCAGAGTGACGTCCAGCGACGCCACCGCATCGGCCAACTGCGCCGTCTTCGTGACCCCGACGATGGGCGCCGTCACCGCCGGCTGTTGGCGAACCCACGCCAGGGCCACCTGGGCCATCGTGACGCCACGCGCCTTGGCGATGGCCGCCACCTGGTCGATGATCGCCTTGTCGGCATCCACGTGCTGGCGATACAGACGACCGCCGAACTCGTCGGCTTTGGTGCGCGGCGTCGTCGTGCCCCACGGCCGCGTCAGATGTCCGCGCGCCAGCGGGCTCCAAGGTATGACACCGACTCCCTGGTCAAGGCAGAAGGGCAGCATCTCGCGCTCTTCCTCGCGCATCAGCAGGTTGTACTGGTCCTGCATCGAGGCGAACCGCGTCCAACCGCCCAGATCGGCCGTGTACTGCAGTTGCGCGAACTGCCAGGCGAACATGCTGGATGCCCCGATGTAGCGCGCCTTGCCGGCTCGCACGACGTCGTGCAGGGCCTCCATGGTCTCCTCGACGGGAACGCTCGGGTCGAAGCGATGGATCTGGTAGAGGTCGACGTAGTCGGTGCCCAGACGCTTCAGGCTGGCGTCGATCGCGGTCATGATGTGGGCGCGCGACAGCCCCATGCCGTGCGGCCCCGGATACATCCGGCCATTCACCTTCGTCGCGATCACGATCTCCTCGCGGCGGGCGAAGTCCTTCAGCGCCTGACCCACGATCTCCTCACTGCTGCCGTCAGAGTAGACATCCGCCGTGTCGAACGTCGTGATGCCGGCCTCCAGCGCCTGCACGATGAACGGGCGAGCCTCGCCCTCGGGCAGGCTCCAGGCGTGGTTGCCCCGGCCGGGCTCACCGAAGCTCATGCAGCCCAGGATCACCGCCGACACGCGCAGCCCGCTGCGGCCCAGTTGGACGTATTCCATCACATGCTCCCTTCCGGTGAGGACGCACTCCAGTCTGCTACGAACCCAGCGGCGCCACAGCCTCCCGGCCACCCACCGGACCCCTTGTCGCGGACGGGGGGCCGGACACGTAACCTTTATGCCCAGGACTTCTCGGAAGGGCCAACCATGATCTACGAAGACGTACTGGCGGCAGTCGGCAACACACCGGTGATCCGGCTGCGCCACATCGCGGCGGCTGACGCTGCCGACATCGTCGTCAAGTTCGAAGCCGTCAACATCGGCGGTTCGATCAAGACGCGCACGGCCTGGGCCATGATCTCGGACGCCAAGAAGGCCGGCCGCATCGGCCCCAAGACGATCATCTGCGAGCCGACCAGCGGCAACCAGGGCGTCGGCCTGGCGCTGGTCGGGGCCGTGCTCGGCATCCCGGTGCGCATCGTCATGCCGGACTCGGTCAGCGTCGAGCGCCGCAAGCTGATCCAGGCCTACGGGGCGGAAGTCGTGCTCGTCCACGACCCGGGCGACATCGGCGCCTGCATCGACGAGTGCCTGCGCACGGCGCTGGGCTTCGCCGCCGCCGACCCGAACGTGCTCGTCCCGCAGCAGTTCGAGAATCCGGCCAACCCCGCGATCCATCACGATGCCACGGCCGCCGAACTGATCGAGCAGGTGGGACGACGCATCGACGGCTTCACGGCCGGCATCGGCACGGGCGGCACGATCACGGGCGTCGGACGCCGCCTGCGCGAGGCCAACCCGGACGTGACGATCTGGGCCGTCGAACCCGAGCACGCCGCGATCCTGACCGGCGGCCCCATCACCTCGCACGTGCAGATGGGCATCGGGGACGGCCTGATCCCGGCCAACCTCGACACCCGCATCTACAGCCATGTGGCCGTCGTCAGCGACGAGGACGCCCTGGCCATGGCCCGGCGCCTGGCCCGCGAAGAGGGGCTGTTGTGCGGTATTTCCTCCGGCAGCAACGTCGTCGCGGCGGTCCGCCTGGCCAAGCAGTTGGGTCCCGGCAAGCTGGTGGCGACGATCCTGCCCGACACGGGCGAGCGCTACTTCAGCACGGCCCTGTTCGACTGAGCGATGAGATGCCGCATTCTGCGGGATGCCGGATGCTAGCTGCGGGATAACCGCGCGGCGCGAGACGCCGCCGGATCACAGCCCGGCTTGACGAACGGCCGTCTCCCACGCCCGGGTCGCGTCGCGCAACGCCTGATCTGGGTCCACGCCCTGCTCGACGGCCGCGATCACCTGCTCGAGCAGCTGTCGTCCGGCCAGCGCGGCCGGGTCGTCCGAGGCGTCGGGCTCGCCGAGCATGCTCAAGGCGTCGTCCGTGTGGGTGTCCCGCAGGCGCGTGGCCACCTTGGCGGCGCGGGCCAGGGACGGCAGGGCGTCCGGTATGCCGTCCAGGGCCGACTCGCGCTGCTTGGCGGTCTTCTTGGCGCCCTCCCACGACGCCATCATGTCGGACGGGGCGCTGCGGTCGCCGAACACCCACGGATGGCGCGACACCAGCTTGTCGACCAGGGCGCCGGCCACGGCGTCGATGTCGAAACGCCCCTCGCGGCGGGCGATCTCGGCGTGGAACACCACCTGCAGCAGAACATCGCCCAGCTCTTCGACGATGTCGGCATCCGAGCCGGCCTCGATCGCGTCGACGGTCTCGGCGGCCTCCTCGAGCAGGTGCTTGGTCAGACTGCGATGCGTCTGCTCGGCGTCCCACGGGCAGTCCCGCCGCAGCCGGGCCATGATGGCGACGACATCGCGCAGATGCTCGCCAAGATCGGTGTCGTCGCCCAGCGCGCCGTCCGCCAGCCCGGCACCCGCCTCACTAGCCACCGGCCGCGTCCGGCTTGGACAGCGACCCGGTGCCCGCCACGGAGCCGGTTGTGTCGTCCCAAGTCCCGAACCGGGGATTGACGACGATCGCGCGCTCCGCCACCGCGCCCTGGTAGCCCGAGCCGTCCTGGTACAGGAGCAGGGCGTCCAACGCCAGGCCCACCGCCAGATCACCACACTTGGCGTCATTCAGCATCGTCTGCAACTGAGCGCCGAGACCGCCGGACGACAACGTCTGCCGCAGCGCGTCATCGGTGTAGTTGACGTGTTGTTGCGCCGCGATCTGCCGGGCCAGTTCCGCCCGGATCATCGCGCTGATTATGGTCTGCGTGCCGGTGGAGTAGCCGGTGCCCTGCCAGGCCGTCGCGCACGAGTCCGACACGGCGACCACCTGCTCGATGGGCGTGACCACGCCGTCGATGGAATAGGCCGTCTGGGCTCGCACGGTGCAACCGGAACTCGTCGCCAGCGCCGCGGCTGCCAACGCCGCTGCCAGCACGCGCCGAACGCGCTTCGCCATGGCCACCCCTTTCGACCAGCCAGTTTACCCGGACCCCAGGACGCGGTGCTCCCGGCCGGATTCGAACCGGCACTTGGCCGAGTTTAAGTCGGTTGCCTCTACCGTTGGGCTACGAGAGCCAGCGCCGCACCGTCAAGGATATCGGTTTCGCGCACGAGCATCGGCCGCCCGACGCGCCGGGCCACCTCGGCGGCGATCAGTGCGCCGGCGCAGATGACCTCGGCCCGCATGGGCTCGAGGAACGGGTAGCGGTCGCGGACATCGGTCACCGGCGTGCGCAGAAGCTCGTCCGCCAACTCAGCGATGTCTTCCGGGGTCAGCGTCGAGTTGTGCACGCGGTTGGCGTCGTAGACCGACAGACCCTGCCGCATCGCCGACAGCGACGTGTTGGTGCCGGCGACGCCGATGAACGTCGCGGCCCGGTCCCGCTCGCCCCCCACCCCGGCGAAGGCTCCCGCCCCCAGCGGGACGCGTCCGTTGTCGATCAGGGACGCCACATGGCGGCGGGCATCGGCGACCTGGCTGGGCGTGGGCGGGTCGTCGTGCAGGAAGCGTTCGCGCAGGCGCACCGATCCGACGTCGAACGACTGCTCGACCTTGACCTCGCCGTCCGCCTCCCCCAGCACCAGCTCGGTCGAGCCCCCGCCGATGTCGACGACCAGGAGCGCGCCGGCCGGCACCGGCCCGCCCGCGATGGCGCCCAGAAACGACAGGCGCGCCTCCTCCTCGCCGGTGACGACCTCGGGTTCCACTCCCAACCGCCGGCGCACGCCGGCGAAAAACTCGTCGCGGTTGGTGGCGTCCCGCGCGGCGGACGTGGCCAGGAAGCGCAGGCCGTCCAGCGGACCGTGCCGGGAAATCAGCCCGGCATAGTCGTCGAGGGCGGCGAACGTGCGGCTCAACGCGTCGGGGTGGAACCTGTGCGTGGCGTCGACGCCCTGGCCCAGGCGCACGAAACGCAGCGTGCGCACGACGTCAGTCAGGACGGCGCCGCCCGGCTCGCCGTCCGCGATCAGCAGACGCACCGTGTTGGTGCCGCAGTCGACGACGCCCACCCTCATGACGGATCGACCTCCAGGCAGGGATCCTGCCAGAAAGGCCCGATCGCGGCCAGCGCCTCGTCGCCCAGAGGGTTGACGCCGGGCCCCGCCGCCAGGGCGTGGCCGGCCAGTGCGTGCAGGCACTTGACGCGTCCGGGCATGCCGCCAGCGCTGACGTCGGCGCGCGGCACGTCGTCCAGACCGAGGGACGCCGCGAGCCCGGCCCGATCGGCCACGTAGGCGCGGTGAGCCGCCGCCTGGCGAGCCAGCAGGCCGCCGTCCGACGCCAGCCTCGCGTTCATGTCCGCCATCGTTCCGGTCGCCTCGAGCCGCGAGCAGGCCGCCACGGCGCGCGGGCACGTCAGGTAGTAGGTCGTGGGGAACGGCGTCCCGTCCGGCAGGCGCGGCGCCGTCGCCACGACGCCGGGACGCCCGCACGGGCAGCGCCAGGCCACGGCGGCAACGCCGCGCGGTTCCCGTCCCAATTGGGCGGCGACAACCCTCAGATCATCGGCGGTGGCGGCAGCGAATGACACCCGTCCATTGTGCCAGCCAGTTGCATCAGCGGGGCGACGAACTGTCTGACGGCGCCGGCGTGGTGTCAACCGTGATAGGGGGCTGCGAACCGGGGTTGCTCGCGACCGGAGCGGGATCGTCGGCCGCCGCCACGGAGCCCATCAGGCGCCCCCACCAGGTGTTGGAGTCGCCGTAGGCGGGCGAGTTCTGGCTGGGGGTGATGGACGCCCCGCCGATCGGCTGGCCGTCCTCGCCGATGACCTGGAAACCGGTCTCACCGGGCATCACCCAACCCAGCCTGGCCCTCGCCTGGGCCTCGACATAGGCCGGATCCTGCCAGCGCTGAAGCTGGTCCTTCATGTCGCCGATGGCCTGCTGGTTGGCTTGGATCTGGGCCTTGGCGGCCGCGATCTGCGACTGCTGGTTGAAGTAAACGCGCAGACTGCCGGCGTAGCTGAACAGCAGGATCACGAGCACGCCCACCAGAGCCGCCATGCGCCAGGTCAGCCGGAAACCCCGGCTGGTGGCGGACGCGACCGCCTGCGCCAGCCGCCCGGAATCATCCGGTGCCGCCGGCACGTCCGCCCGTCCGATGCGCGAGTGGCTGGCCCGCTGCAGCGGCCGCTGCGTCGTCCTGACGGACGGCGGGCTGTTTCGTGGCGTGGCCGGAAGCCGGCCGGACGGGGAAGCCATGCCCTAATGCTACCCCGGCAAGGGGCGACGACGGTGGATCAGCCGCTGACGGCCAGCGATTGGATGGCGGCCTCGACCTTGGCCTGGCGGGCCGTGTCGCCGATCGAATAGGACGAGAAGAACAGTCCCAGGTGGTCGCGGTTGCCGCCCAGGTCGACGACGATGATGTCGGCGACATCGCCGGGTACCCGCTCACCGGTGACGTAGATGTTCGACTCGATGCGCCAGGCCGCGTGTCCCGATATCGTCATCTGTTCGCCCGCGATGATGTCCTGGCGATCGATGAAACCAATGTAGTATCCGGACGACGCGAAGCACTGCATCATCATCTCGGCCGACGACGAGATGTCCACGAAGCCATCCGCGTTGCTCAGCAGACCGACGGCGATGTTGCTCTGCCAGCCCGAGTAAACCTCGTCGGTCTGGGCATGCACGTCGTAGGCCGACTGCAAGAACATGGTGTCAATCCTCCAGCCGGGCACCTGGCTGACGCTCAGATTGTCGGCGTTCAACTGGCCCGGACGCTGCTGCGTCGAGCCCGTCGCCTGCGTGAACGGACACGTCACCAACTGCCCACCCGACTGCGTCGTCGGCGGCGGCGTCGACGGCGTGCTCGTCTCATCCCACGCGCTGACCGTCGGCGTCGACGAATTCGTGTCCTCCGACGCATGCGCCCCACCGACAACACCACCCGTGCCACGCAACACCAACACCACCACGACAGCCGTCACCACCGCCAACACCAGCAACGCGACCAACCAACCCCGGTTGCCGCCCCGCCCAGCACCCGCCGGGCCGGCCGGAACGGCCGCGCCAGACGCCGGCGGCGGCGTCCGCGACGGATCCGTCGTCGTCGCCTCAGACCACGACGCGCCATCCCAGAAACGGAAACGCCCCGGCGCTCCGCCCGGATCCGGATACCAGCCACTCATGGACATGTCCCCATGTTGCCACATGTCATGTCGTCTCGACGGCGAGCCCGGCAGCCACGACGCCGTCGAACGTCACAACTGCGTGACAATTCGTGCCACGACGCCTTGGGCCACCGGGAATCCTGGCAGACTGGAGCCATGGATCGTCAGACCGAATTCGTCCTGGGCGCCGTCGAGGAACGCGACATCAAGTTCATCCGGCTGTGGTTCACCGACGTGCTGGGTTTCCTGAAGTCGGTGGCCATCTCACCGGCCGAACTGGAAGGCGCGCTGTCGGAGGGCGTCGGCTTCGATGGGTCGGCCATCGAGGGCTACGCCCGCGTGTTCGAGTCGGACATGATCGCCAAGCCGGACCCCTCCACGTTCCAGATGCTGCCGTGGCGCACCCAGTCCGGCACCGCCCGGCTGTTCTGCGACGTCCTGCTGCCCGACGGTTCCCCCGCCGGGGCCGACCCCCGCCAAGTGCTGAAGCGCGCGCTGCGCAAGGCCGCCGACATGGGGTTCACGTTCTACACGCACCCCGAGATCGAGTTCTTCCTGCTGCGCAACCCGATCGTTCCCGGCCAGCCGCCCACGCCGCTCGACGCCGGCGGATACTTCGACCACACCGTCCTGGACGCCGGCACGAGCTTCCGGCGCGACGCGATCACGATGCTCGAGGACATGGGCATCTCGGTCGAGTTCAGCCACCACGAGGGCGCCCCCGGCCAGCACGAGATCGACCTGCGCTACGCCGACGCCCTGACGATGGCCGACAACATCATGACGTTCCGGGTCGTCCTGAAGGAGGTGGCCACGACCCAGGACATCGTCGCGTCATTCATGCCGAAGCCGTTCACCCAGTATCCGGGGTCCGGCATGCACACGCACATGAGCCTGTTCGAGGGCGACACGAACGCGTTCTACGACGCCGCGTCGGACATCCGGCTGTCGGCCACCGGCAAATCGTTCGTCGCCGGCCTGTTGGCCCACGCCCCTGAGATCACCGCGATCACGAATCAGTGGATCAACTCGTACAAGCGCCTGACGGGCGGTGGCGAGGCGCCCGCCTACGTCTGCTGGGGACGCAGCAACCGGTCGGCACTGGTCCGCGTGCCGCTGTTCAAGCCGAACAAGGCGTCCAGCGCCCGCATCGAATACCGCGCCCTCGACCCGGCCTGCAACCCCTACCTGGCGTACGCCGTGCTGCTGGCCGCCGGGCTGGACGGGATCGAAAAGTCGATGCCGCTGCCGCCGGAGGCCGAGGACAACGTCTGGGAGCTGACCAACCGCGAGCGCAAGGCCCTCGGCATCGACGCCCTGCCCACCAGCCTCGGCGAGGCCATCACCGTCATGGAGAATTCCGAGCTGGTGGCCGACATCCTGGGCGAGCACGTCTTCGACTACTTCCTGCGCAACAAGCGCGCGGAGTACGCCGAATTCCGCCGCCAGGTGACGCCCTTCGAGCTGGAGAACCTGCTGCCCAGGCTGTAGGGGTGCTTTGGCGGACAGGGTGTGCTTGAGTTTCGCTGGTTGGCTTCGACTAGTACAGGTCCGTCTTGACGTTCCAGTCTCGTGCCACCTGACGGACTTCGTCGTCGCTCAGACCACTGCCGGGTGAGCCGGCCGAACGGTTCCGCCACTCATACATCGCGCCGGTCTCAGCGTATTCGATCTTGTCGACAGCCGAGGCCGGCCCCTGATCGGAGCAGGCTATCACGCCGTGCTTGAGCCAGACGGCGATCTGATGGGTTCGCAACTGCTCGAGCGTCCCCGTCCTCATGTCGTCCGAGCCCGGCGGCGTGAAGGGGACGATTCCGATGCCGTTGGGCAGTTGCAGGACCGTTTCCGGTTCCCAACGCATTATCGCCTTGGAGAACACAGCCGAGTCGATCATCGAAGGTATGTGGCTGAGCATCACCAGGTACGGCGGCTGGGCGTGGACGACGGCGTGCAGCCCGGCCGCGCTGTGACGTTTCAGGTGGTCGGCGTGGACGCCCAGGTGCGTGTTGAACTCGCTGGTCGGGCGCGCAAACGTGCGCCGTGGCGAGCTGTACAGCGTCGAACTGTGGCCGTCCGCCCCGATCACAACCGCCGCCAGGCAGGCTTGCGGCCGGTCCAGCACATCGCGCAGGCGGGTGCCGGACCCCGTCACGATGACGGTCCAGCCGGCCAGTTGCGGCACATCCGCCGGCAGCTCGTAGTCCTCGTGATCGGGGAACAACGACATGTCCAGATGGTCGGCGACCGCGACCGAAATATTCCCGGCCGAGGCTTCACAGGCTTGCATGTGGTCGAGCCGGCGGCCGGCTTGGCCGATTTCGTCAACAAGGTTGGTCAATTCAACTGCCATGATCGGTTCCCTTCCGAGTAGGAGCATAGTGAGTCAGTGACTGGGTGCTGGACACCAGTCGGCGCATCCGGGCGAGTTCGTCCGGCGTCACTCCGCACGGGCCGGGATCGTCGGCGGACGAAGTGCCAAGGCCGGCCCTGCGCCCCATGACCGCGGACTGCACCAACCCGTTGCCGAGAGACGATGCCTCGACCGGTCCGGCCGCCACCGGCAGGCCGGTGGCATCGGCTGTCAGCTGGCAGAGCAGCCGATTCTGCGAACCGCCGCCAAGTATGTGGATGTGGTCGGCCGACCGGCCGGTGATGTCGCTCATCTGCCGGATCGCGGTGGCGTACTCGGCGGCCAGCGAATCGAGGATGGCGCGCACCAGTTGCGCCGGACGCGCGTCCGTGATGTTGAGCAGCCGGCAGACTCTTTGGGGCATGTCGTCACCGGCCGGCAACAGCGATGGATCGTCGATATCGAAGAGCCGGCCACCGGGTGAGGCTGCGGCGCCGGCCAGAACCTCATCAAGCGATTGGGTGGTCATGACCCGCATCGTCTCATTCAGAACCCACAAACCCATCACATTGCGCAAGTAGGTGACCCGACCGGCGCAGCCCAGTTCGTTGGTGAAGTTGGCCTGGCGGCCGGCCTCGGTCAGGATGGGCGAAGTCAGTTCCATCCCGACAAGGGACCATGTGCCCGACGATATGAAGGCGGCTTGCCCGTCCTCAGGCAGGCACGGCAGGGCCGCGACGGCCGAAGCGGTGTCGTGACTGGCAACGGCAACCACCGGCGTGCCAGGAACCAGCCCCGTCCGGTCGGCCACCGCCTCGGCGATGGGACCGACGACGGTCCCCGGTTCGACGAGGCGGCACCAGTGCTCCGCCAAACCGCCGGCTGTCTTGGCTGGCCCCTTGATTTCGTCTGCGACGTCGCGGGCCAGGCGCCGGGCGACGGGGTCGATCAGCCCCGTCGTCGAGGCGATCGTCACCTCGCCGATCCTGCGCCCGGTCAGCCAATAGGCCACCAGATCCGGCATCATCAACACCGAATCACCCGGGCGGAGACGCCCGGTTGCCAGGTCGTCCGCCAGTTGATAGACGGAGTTGTAGGTCTGGAAACCGGTCCCGGTGCGCGAATACAACAACCGCGGCGGCATCGCTTCGTGGACGCGCTGAATCGCGCTGAACCCATCGGCACCGACGATCGTGGTGCGTGGGTCGCGGTAGCAGATGGGCTCGCCGACAAGGTCGCCGGCCGGGCTGACCAGGCCATAGTCGCAGCCCCAGGTGTCGATGCCGATGGAGTCGATGGTGCCGGATTGCGCCGCCTGGGAGAGCCCGGCTTCGATCTCCCGATAGATGTCGAACGCGCTCCAGACGAGGCGCTGCCCGACTTGGACGGGCCGGGTCGGAAACCGGTGCACACATTCCACGTCCAGCCTGTCGTCCGCCACGGTGACAACGCTGACCCGCCCGGAGGACGCCCCCAGGTCGACTGCGGCCGCACGGATCATCATCATCTCGCCATCTCAGGACGACTGACCGGGTGCCCGGCGCGTCACAGGTTCGTCAGGACGTCGCCGCACAGATGGACCGTGATGCCCATGGCTTCCAGCATCGCGGCCTTTGCGATCAGTGCCTTGTCCGCCGTCTCGGCATCGGGCGCGTAGACCACGTTCATGTGGTTGGCGCGGTGGCGCGCCATCAACTGGTCGCGATCGACGCCGTGGAGCACGACATTCATGATCGGCCATTCCGGGTTGGTGGAATCGAGGCGGCGCCTGATCTCCTCCGGCGGCATTTCGACGCAGGTGCCACGTCCCAGATCGGCGTGCAGCGCGCCGTCCATGATGAAGACCCGCGACCACACGATCTCGCCCGGCCGCGAGACTCCCGCCAGAGTTCCGCCGCCAAGCGGGAAGAAATAGTAGGACTGACGCATCGAATAGGCCTTGTCGTACCCGCCGAGGTGGGACGCGGGTGCCGAGCCGGAGATTTCGAGCACCCAGACGAACTCGCCATTCCACTCGTAACCCCACCGGACGTCATGCAGCGTGGAGGCCGGATCCAGACCCATGGCCGTCCAGATCCGGTTGGTGACGAGCAGATCGACGCCGACGCCTTGGTCGACCTCATTGAAGTGCGGCAGTGCCTTGCCGTCGTACAGGACGCGGGTGCCGTCCCTGGACTTGACCGGCGGTCGGTCGACGTTGTTCAAAAGGCCCTCGGCCAGATCCGACGCCGGCACCATGTCTTTCAAGCCCTGCTGGTACTGGATGCCAACGACATCGGCGCCGAAGTCATCGGCCATGCGCAGCGCGGCGATGTACATCTTGAACTGCTCCCGCAGCTGGGCATCCGTCAGGCATTCCTTCTCGTCGCCGTCGTTGTCGACGCGGAAG
>JGI20166J26741_10388892_pt1 | contig 32013 bp, 34 predicted proteins | sample TergutCu122P5_FD_26741 | JGI IMG/M metagenome (IMG submission 26741)
GAGATTTTGTGTCAACAAGATCGATCTCGCGTCCAACGGCGTAGCGTAAATCCTGAAAGAATCCGGACAATGCCAGCAGATCTTGTATTCTCCCGGGTTCAATGCAGAAATCATAGTCGCTGTTTTCGTCGTAGTCCCCTCTTGCGACTGAACCGAAAAGATACACTTTAGCAACCCCGTATCGCTCCGCTACCGGTGCCACTATTTCTTTTAGTTCACCGATAGAGTATATCTTTTTTTTCGCTGACGGCATAATAATGATATTGCCCTCAGATAGTTAAAAACTTTGGAAGATCCCCTCTTCGACTCATCTTTTCACAATAATTGTAAGGATGTCCTCATCCTCTACGACATGATCCATTCCGACCGTCTGTCCGGGGAACTTAGCACTCTTCCCCCAGACCATCGCATATCTGAAATTATTCCTGAAATCCCTGTGTATGACCTCGCAAACGTCCCCGACCGTGTTCCCCCTCTTAACAATTAGAGGTTCCGCCATATCCGCCTCTTTCCCCTGGGGTTTGAGGTAAATACGTATCATCTCGATAGTGTCGTAAAGCGTTTGTTTCAGCTCCCCTATTCCAAAGCCTGTGACCGCCGATACCGCGACGGTCCTGTATTCGGGATATAACGATTGAGCATATTCCAATTCTCCGGGTTTAGCCAAATCCACCTTGTTTATCGCCATCACGCACTTGACGTAAACTCTGTTCCCGGCGAGGACATCCAGCATCTGTTCCACATTGATGTCCTCCCTCACTACTATTGTTGCGTTGATGTGGCCGTATGCGGCGGCCATGTCCCTGATCGTTTCAACATCGATCTTCGTCAGCTTGACCGTCGGTTTAACAGAAAGACCGCCTTGGGCCGAACCTGTGATAACTACATCCGGTTTGTATTGATTCATCCTTATGGCTGCGTTATAGAGTTCTTTCAGAAGAACATCCATCTTGGGATTGAAAACATCGACCACCAGGAGTATCACGTCGGACGCCCTTGCCGCGGCAATGACCTCTCTTCCCCTTCCTTTCCCTCTTGAAGCATCCTTGATCAGACCGGGCATATCCAGGATCTGGATCTTCGCATGATTGTATTCCAAAACGCCGGGAATTATATCCAAAGTTGTGAAATGGTATGCTCCCACTTCTGATTTCGCCCCTGTGAGCTGATTGAGAAGCGTGGACTTTCCCACAGAAGGGAATCCTACGAGAGCGACGGTGGCATCCCCGGCTTTCTTGACGTAGAAGCCTTTTGTCGGCCCCTTAGAAGATCTTCTTTTCTCTTCTTCGGCTGTCAGGCGCGCTATCTTCGCCTTCAGTTTTCCGATGTGGGCCTCCGTGGATTTATTGTATTTAGTGTTGGATATCTGTTCCTCCAACTCTTTGATCTGCTCATCAATGGTTGCCACGGTTCCCTCCTGATTATGTGATAGTTGTGTGATAGTCAACAAGTATAATTAGGTTTTATCCGGCAAATCGAAAATATCCGCCTGAACATACGATAGTTTTTAATCGGTTCAGTGTGTGGGGTCTTTCCATGAATGGTACTGCGGATGCGAAGACCATCGACATGAAATGGTTCGGAAAATGGACACCGATCCAAATACTCGGAGTTTTCGGGTCCTTAGTGGTCGCTATTGTCCTGACGTTATTCGGATTCGGTAACGGGTGTATGTGTTTCGGCGCATTGATAATAGCGGTCATACTCTACATGGTGCCCCGCATGCTGGGCGTAGAGCACATCAAGCTGATGGCGTTGGTCGGGGTATTGTTCCTTGCTGTTACCCTGATCGTCGGAGGGCTGCTCATTGCACCTGATTTTGTAAAGAACAATCAAGGTAACCCACCAGACAACAACTATTTTACCGATGTCCAATTCAATTATGATATTCCCGGCTACGATAACGGAGTACAGATAACCGCCAGTATAAAAGAAGGGGTTGACATGACCTCAAAAGAGGTTTACTTCCAGTATGCTGCCGTAAGCGGCATAGGGCTGGGAGGAACGGTCAACGGTTCGTCGAAGGACGATATCAGGCTGGATCTGAGCGGGCCAACCTTTATCCCACTCAATTCCGGCACTTTACACATCGGCGGACTTGTAGTAAAAGATGTGACTGACAGCGATAACCCGGTTCCTGTCGATGATTCGCGCACGCGTTCCTCTTTCCTGACCGGAGCGTTCGACGGCAGCATTACGGGCCTTGCACTGGTGGGGACCTTTATGAGCGTCATAACCATCGTTATCATGTTCTTCATAATCATGATCCTCTCAAATGTGATGAAGGGCAGGATGGAGAAGACCAGAGAGCAGATGGAGAAGGACGGCAGACTGTACCCGCGGGGCCATGGAAGATGCCAAAAGTGCGGTTCGTTGGTCCTTCCGGGAGAGGTCACATGCAGGAAGTGCGGAGAGTACATCGACCGTCCCGATGAGATAAAACCTGATAAGAAGGATTTCTTCGAGTGCTCGGAATGCGGTGCGGAGGTCCCGGCGGACGCAAAGCAATGTCCGAAGTGCGGCGCGGCATTCGATGAAGAAGATGAGGTCGTTATCACACCCGCGGAACATACCGCTGAGGCTCCCGTCAATGACAAAGAGTCGGCATCAAAAAGCAAATCTGTACAAGAGGATTCTCGCTCATCGGGCAGAGAACCGGTTGTGTGCCCCGAGTGCGGAGAGGTCTCTCCGGCGGGAGCGTGGTTCTGTCCGAGGTGCGGCAAATCCTTTGATGAGAAGAAATAAACTGTTTAAACTTCCATTTTCTTTTTCAATCTAAAGCAATAAAATAAATAAGATTCGGAGGATACACTTTTGGATGCCCTCTAACAATATTGAAGATTATTCCGAAGGGAATACGCAAGCCCATAAAATGGCGGCTAAACAGCAAGAGATCTCTGTAACAGAGTTCTTCGAAAAGAACAAACACATCCTCGGTTTCGATTCGAGATCTAAGTCCCTTATGATGGGGATCAAAGAAGCGGTCGATAACTCTCTGGACGCCTGCGAGGAAGCGGGATTCCTGCCCGATATCTACGTACGGGTGGAACGTCTTCAGGAAGAAGAGGAGTACAGGATAACGGTCGAAGATAACGGACCCGGGATCATCCATAAGATGATACCCAATGTTTTCGGGCGTCTGCTTTACGGTTCGAGATTCCACGCCCTCAGACAGTCGAGGGGGCAGCAGGGTATCGGTATCTCCGCGACAGTTATGTACGGCAACATCTCAACGGGAAAACCCGCCCATGTCGAGTCAAAGATCGAAGGGAAGGACGAAGTGGCCTGGAAGATGGACATCACCATCGATACCAAGACCAACCGCCCTATCGTAAAGAACGACGTTGCATTCATCTGGGAAGGGAAAGACCACGGTACAAAGATCGAATACACCACAAAGGGGAGGTACATCACCGGAAAGCAGTCGATCTTCGAATACCTGAGGAACACTGCCATCGTCAACCCTCACACCAAGATCGAGTTCCATGACCCCGAAGGGAAGAAGTACATATTCGAAAGGGCGACCGAACAGATGCCTCCGAAGTCAAAGGAGATCAAACCGCACCCCGAAGGAATGGAGATCGGGGATCTGATGAAATACACTCAGAACACTCAGCAGAAAACGGTCAATGCGTTCCTAAAGAACGATTTCTCAAGGATAACAGAGAGGATCGCAGACGAGATCCTCACAAAAGCAGGCGTCGATCCTTCGATGAAACCTTCGGCGCTTTCGAGAGATCAATGTAAGGCGATACTCTCGGCGATCACGCAGGTCAAGATAATGGCTCCTCAGACCGATTGCCTGTCACCGATCGGAGACACTCTGATCAAAAAGGGGCTCATGCATGTTCTGGATGGGCTGAGGCCCGATTACTATGCGACCCCCGTTTCCCGTTCCCCGAAGTCTGTGAACGGTAACCCGTTCATAGTCGAGGCGGGGATAGTGTACGGCGGCGAGATACCGTCCGATGATCAGGTCACGATACTCAGATTCGCGAACCGCGTTCCGCTGCTGTATCAGCAGGGAGCGTGCGCAATAACAAAAGCCATCTCGGAAGTAGATTGGAGACGTTACGGATTGGAACAGAGAGGCGGAAAGGGGATACCTTTCGGCCCAGCTATAATATTGGTCCATGTTGCATCCACAAAGGTCCCGTTCACATCCGAGGGCAAGGAAGCGATAGCCTCTTTTGCCGAACTTCAGAGTGAGATAGAACAGGCTCTGAGACTATGTGCCAGAAATCTAAAGAGCCACTTGAACAAAATGGAAAGGAAGACTAAGACCGGCGCTAAATTCCAGATCGTTCAGGAGATCATTCCTGCGATAGCAAAGAAGTCATCGGCAATGCTCAACAGGCCGATGCCCGACCTCAGCAGGACCATCAGTAAGATCATGAACGTCGTATGGATCAAAGCTGAGAAAAAGAAGGATCCGCAGAAGGGCTTTGTTATCACATACACCATCCACAACTACACAACACAGGAGCGTACGATCGGGTTGCATACGCATCTTCCGAAGAGCTGCACTAACTTGACGCTCTTCTCTAACCCATATTTCGTCAACAACATGACCGATGACGGAAAGGTAATGTGGGAGGTAAAAAACATACAGCCCTCTACATCGCTCACGATATCATTTGAGTTGAAAGGAGAGTTGGCAGATACCTTCGATGCCGATGATGTGTACATCTCGGGCATCAATCCGGTATTAGTGATGGGGGCCGAAGCGCTTCCCGGGGATTGGGGGATAAAAGGATTGGAGATAATCGAGAGCGACGAGAACATCCCTGCAGATGACGAAGAAGAGGAAACGGAGGCTGAAGACCTTGGCGACGAATGAAAGACAGACCACGGCAATGAATAACCTCACATCCATTGTGGGTAAAATTTATGATCAATTAGATGCTGGCAGCGTGCCGCTGATGGAGCTCCCCCTCAGGTCTAAGAAGAACATCGAATTCGACACTCAGCACAACGTATGGAAATACGGTGACCTGAGGACCAACCGTACGGCGAAAACAGTTCAGGGAGCACAAATGATGCTCAGAACTGTTTACACAGCGGATTTCATCAACGAGATGATTAAAGAGAACAAATCCTCTACATTGAGGGAAATGTACTATATATCCGAAGGATGGGAGCATGCAAAGTTCAATACCCAGGACGAAAGCAACCTTCTCGCCGAAGATCTGGAGATCATCTCAAGATGTATGAGGGAGGACTTCAAGCTCAGACCCGAGGAAAGCGGTGCGCACGTGTATGGGAACCTTGACATAAGCACGATGACAAAGAAGGGAATGAAGAAGTTCAACTGCATCGATGATGTTGCGGAGACCGGTTTCGCTGTTCCCTATAATGTGGAGAAAGAGAACTTCGAGATCGTCGGCAGCGATGCAAAATTCATCATGGCGATAGAAACAGGCGGTATGTTCGCAAGGCTTATCGAGAACGGTTTCCCCGAAAGGTATGGGGCGATACTTGTTCACCTCAGCGGACAGCCGGCAAGAAGCACGAGGCGTTTGATAAAGAGGCTGAATGAAGAGAGGAACCTGCCCGTGACCGTGTTCACCGACGGCGACCCGTGGTCATTCAGGATATTCGCTTCCGTTGCATACGGCGCTATCAAAACGGCGCACATATCAGAATATCTGGCGACACCGACCGCACAATTCATCGGGATAACGGCATCCGACATTCTGAATTATGATCTGCCCACCGACAAGCTCTCAGACAAAGATGTCGGTGCCCTGAATGCCGAGCTATCCGACCCGAGATTCAATGATGGGTTCTGGGACAGTGAGATCAAAGCCATGCTGGAGATGAAAAAGAAGTCTGAGCAGCAGGCCCTGGCGAAATACGGTCTCGACTTCGTGACGGACAATTATCTCCCCGAGAAACTTACAGATATGGGAGTCTTGTAAATCAAAAAAAATAATTTTATCGGCCCCGTGGGGCCGATCTGTTTTTCTCAGGTGTGTCTTACTGCCTGAATGAACCTGTTTATCACGAACTGCTTGTCCATGCTTGCCAAGAACGGACCTACTCTTGGGCCTGCGGGCTTTCCGATCAACACCATATATATCACTTTGAAAGCCGCTTTAACGCCTGTGGGGGTCTCCTTTCCCGTCTCGGTTATTATCTGGCTTATCGTATCCGCATCCCAGTTGGCATCGTTAAGCCTTTCCACCAGCTTCTGGAAGAATACTTTATCTCCCATTGTTATTTCTGTCCCGCAAGGGATCGTCGGATATACGTAGAATTTCACATCGTCAGGTGCGAACCCATTTAGCCAGTACCTTACGCAGTCGACTCGCTTCCTCAGTCTTTCTATATCCTCTTCTTTTGCTTTGGACATGTCCGTTGTCCTGCCGAGTATGGCCAATACATCCTCAAAAGTACTTGCCATCTGCACGACGCTGACCAAGTGCCTGTACGGGACCTGCAGGGGCATCTCTGTCGGAACATGGTTATGCTGCGCTATCTCGTATGCCCGTAAGGAATTCTCTCCCACCTCCTTTGATTTGTACCCCTCTGTGAAGAATATCCTCTCCATCCTGTCATACTCATCGGTCATTTCCACGACCCCGATACCGGGATCGTAATCGATTGATTTATTGGGCTGGATCCTCAGGAAAAGATAATTGACAACCTCCGGCGGCATCATGCCGATAGCATCAAGACCAGTAACGGACGAACCCGTCGATTTATGCATCTGGCCGACGCCTTTGAGCTGTACGAATTCATATGGTATGGGAAGCGGCGGTTCGATACCGTATATCTCTCTGGCGATCCTTTCGCCGGTATCATATGATCCGCCCGCGGCAGCATGGTCTTTGCCAAATGGTTCGGCTGATGTCCCGAATATCAACCATTTGGCGGGCCATTCCAGTCTCCACGTCAGCTTTCCGTCGCCTTTGGTTATGTCTGCGATACCGTGGTATCCGCATTTGCACTGATACTCCACCGTCGGATAGGAATAGGTCTCGAATATGGGATTGGTGAATTTTCCGCAGTCCTTGCAGACGGGGTTGTACGGGGCATAGTCCTCTTTCTGCTCTTTCCCGGATACCTCGTGCAGTATCTGGATTATTTCTTTCCTCTTTTTGAAGCATAGATCTATCGCCTGAGCGAATTTACCCTGCTCATAAAGCTCGTGCGTCCATATCACCTCGCAGTCGATGTCGAGGGACTCCACCGCATCAAGGAAGTTCTGTATGAAGTGGTGGGCGAAATTGTGATGTTTTCCGCAAGGGCACGGTATCTGGGATATCGGCTTGTTGACATGCTCCTCATATGATTCGGGCAGGAAGTCGGAACGTTTTTTCAACTGGTCGAATGAATCAATAAGATAGATCATGCGTACATTCTCATTCAGTTCCTTTACTGCGCTCCTTATCGACTCCGCAGTAATAGCTTCCCTAAGACTCCCAACATGTATGGTGCCTGAGGGGCTGATACCCGCCGCTATCAGCGGCTTTTCGCATGTATCAGCGACATCTTTCGCAATAACGTCTGCCCAGTGCATTCTTACCACGCGTGTAACATTACAACTATAAAAGAGATTTTCGGTCGTTTGCTGGATATTTCTGCCTGTCACCTCGGTAGGTTTTTATATTGATGCTTAATTCCTTTACTTATGGCAAAAGAGAAGAACAGCGGATTCTCATCATCAGCGGGGCTGATGAGGTACTTTGACGTGGAAGACGACAGAGGCCTCAAGATCAACCCGAGACTGGTCATCGGTGCCGCTATCGCTTTTACAGTTCTGATCTTGCTGTTGCCGGTATTCATCCCGATGTAAGTTCATATCTTCTTCACCAGTTTAGACGTCTGCACATCATGATGCGTCGACCCGGGTTGACCCATACTCTTTTCTGATCGCCCATGCCAGAAGCGGCGGGGCTATTATCGTCGTTGATACCGCCATCACTATTACCGCACCGTAGATCTCGGAAGACATCACCCCGGATGCCAATCCGATCGATGCCACGATCATCCCTACCTCGCCGCGGGGTACCATCCCCATCCCGATAATGTTCCTTGAACCCTTGGATATGGTTCTGTCCCCCACCCTTGCACCTATGCTGCAGCCGATATACTTTGTTGCTATGGCAAGGAGTATTATCACAACAGCCAGGATTATCACGGGCCCGTTGTCCAGACTTCCAAGGTTCACTTGCATACCCACATTTAGGAAGAAGAAGGAGATGAAAAGGGCTGTTATCGGTTCCATCTTCTCCTTAAGGTTCCACTCGTCCGCTTTGTCTGCCAGAAGCATGCCGCCGAAGAATGCACCGACTATCGCTGCGAGCCCGATCAGATCCGAAAGCCACGACAGGCCCAGGCAGACCACTATCGCGATGATGAGCATGCTCGTACCGGGACCGCTGCTTCTTTTTTTAACGGCAGGGCTCTTTTCCTTTCTTTCGTTGAAATATTTCGACAGCCGGGGAACACCCCATAGCGCGGCCGCTATCGCAAGAAGAACAAAGAGGATCGCCTCAATGGTTGTAAGCGCGATATCGAACGCTGCCGATTCGCCTGTCGCGGTCATTCCCACAACTATGGCAAGGACCACCATTCCCTGAACATCATCGATCACCGCAGCGCCGATGATTATCCTTGCTTCCTTGGTATCGACCAGATTCATATCTTTTATCACGCGGGCGGTAACGCTGACGCTTGTCGCAACGAGCGCCGCTCCCAGGAACAATGCGTGCGTGAGGTTCCCGTCGTATATTTGTATCAATGCGAACCCCGCCACAAACGGGATTATCACACCCATCGTCGCCACAAGTGTAGCGGCCTTACCGACAGACAGCAACCCCCTTACCTTTGTCTCCAGACCTATCGAGAACAGAAGGAATATCACTCCAAGCTCTGCAAAGAGTTTCACGACCTCATAATTCTGGTTCGAATCGTTCCCTATCTCTACGCTCAGCATCCCGAGGAAGGACCATTCGCCGAATATCAGGTTGGCGATGATTATCCCCACTATTATCTCGCCTATGAGCCCGGGTACGCCGAAGCGATCGAAAACATAGGAGCCTATACGGGCCAGGACTATCAGCACCACTAACATTATGAGTATAGAGCCGAAGTCCATGGGAGATGATGTTGTTCATCATTTATAATATTGGCATAGAAAAATCATGGAAATGGTTTGGGTGGGGGTTTATTTGAATTTGAATTTGAATGGCGTAGTCTTGGTTACGTTGGTCAGGGATGTGTCCGAACCAGAAGCTGCCTGCGCTGCGACAGATGATGTCACAGTGGGTGCACTCTTGAAGGCGCAGTCATATGCCTCAAGGCCATCATCCGGGATGACCATTATACAATCCGCAGACATATCGGACATCAGTTCATCGCATATGCACAGGCCGGGGATGGTTATCTTCAGCATCTCTATCTCATCGGCTATCGCAATGATCGTGGGGCCTGTCACTGTCTCTGAATTCTTTTCCGCAACGGCACAGGGCACTGCTTCCGTTACGTTGATAACCCCTTTTGTCTTATGAACAACAGGGATCTGTTCTGCGATCGGAAGTGCGGCTTCCGCAGGTTTTGACCCGGAAGTTGCGGCCGTCTGTGCGGCTGTGGATTTACCGTTGAAAGACGACAGCTCTTCTGTCGCACCGACGTTCATCTTTGCAACATCTGTCGGCCTCTTGCCTTCGACATGCAATCCTGCGGGAACCTCGGCTGTGTGAACTTTTTTGATCACAACCTTTTCAACATATATCGGCTCTTCTTTGATAGGCACCTTTTTCTCTTCTGTTTTTGTCGTTTCTTCTGCTGCGGTCGTGTCCTCCACTTCATAATCGGAGGGCTCCGCATACCCGATGATCGTTTCTTTCATCATTATGGGCGCCGCGGCATCTGCCGAAGTAAATGCCATATCAGCCTGTTTCTTCACAAAGACCTGCTCTTCAAGGACCGGATCAACAACCTCTCTGCAAGAGAGGGGAGAGTATAGCTCTGCCTCTTCCAGTTCCTTTTCGAACGAATCATTCTTCTTGATTATTATCTGGAAGTCGATCTCTTCATAGACCGGCCTTCTTTTTGCATTGTTGAAGATGTCTGCCGGCTGAGTATAATCCATCGGTTCCGGTTCGGGCTCGGACCTCACCGGTACCGTGAATGAATCCGCGCGTTTGCTGCCGCTGACGAAACTGCCTCCGGCCATTCTGACCATTTTAGGCTCATCATCGTCAAAGAACGCTGTATCCGGCTGGATCGTTATGTAAACATCCTGTTTTTCAGGAGTATTGTACACATAATATCCTTCTCTATTCAGCTGTTTGACCGCTTCGGACCTTATCGTCTCCTGCGGCCTTGCCGTTCTTCCGGGCGCTACTGCCGTCTCGTTGGACGCAGTGAAACCCGGGTGTCTTTGTTTCACTTCCGCTTGCATAGCGGGCTTGATTGTTTGTTGACCAAGCATCCGCTTCAAAAAGCTCCTCTGCGAGCTTACGCTGTCATTATTGCCTGAGTTACCACCCATGCTACCATCCCATCCGAGGAAAGGGTATGAAGTATAGATATTAAAAAGTTATAGTTGCACCTTAACTCTTTACGAAGGTAACATAGTCTGCTTTCCCGATAGAATGTATTTCTTTGAGCATTGAGGACAGTTTTTTAGCTTCGCTTGAGATGACCATTACTTCCAGACATTTTTGATCCTTTAGGTGTGAGTGAAGCTGCGTTCTTATCTCATTTTGATGTTTTGCTTGGATCATATTCATCCAAGGATCGCTGTGATCTTTTTTTACGACTATCAATACGCCCTCGATGGTCCCCTCCATGTCCTCCATCGTCTGCGCTTCCGCTTTTGCGGCGTTTATCGCTCTCCTCACGGCTTCGCTTCTTCCCTTCAAACCGAATATCGATTGGATCTCGTCCAACTCCTTTGCGCTCTCTTCGCTCAGAGAAATGCTTACGATCACCATCTCTTCACCTTGTTAACAAATCGGTGATTAGTAATACAAAGTTAATAACATTATCATAATCTTTTAATAACTATCTTTTATTTTTGTTATTGATGGATACTATCGTCGAGTTCCTTGTCTTTGTGGCTGTGATACTTATTGTATCATTTGTCGGTGCATATCTGCCGATGACCACCCGGGCAACCGACAAACAGATGCATCTGATGATCGCATTCAGTACGGGGGTATTCCTAGGGATACTATTCCTTATACTATTTCCGGAAGCGGTCCGAGAGAGCGACGCTTACGGCATCGACATAATGACAGTGATGTACGTAGCGCTTGCGGGTTTCCTTTTAATGTTCACTGTTGACTTCTTGATGAAACACTACAAAAAAGCGGAATGCGACTGCGATGACTGCTTGGATCACCACTCTCACAGCGTCACATCTCTGTCCGCCTTTTTCGGCCTGTCGATACATGCCGCACTTGACGGTCTCGCTCTTGCGACCGCATTCACATTGGATGCGTCGGTCGGAGTAGTGATACTGCTTGCCCTGAGCATACACAAGGCAGCGGAGGTGTTCTCACTTTCATCCACTTTCCTGCTTGCGGGGGGAAGAAAGAGATCCATGACATACATGACGGTATTCTGCCTGATCACGCCAATTGCGGCGCTGGTATCGTATCTGCTGCTCGGAGGTGCCGAGAGCAACATAACCGGTCCGGCCTTTGCATTCTCGGCAGGAGTGTTCATGTTCGTAACAATGCTGCACATGATACCTGAAGCATTCCACAGAAAAGACATCAAGATAAGTTCGCTTTTGCTTATGCTGATCGGTCTGTTGATAATTTTGTGCGTCGTAATTCTAATGGGTAATTCGGGGCTTTGAGGTAAAATGTTCGACAATTGACGGATATGGTTGTGTACAGCTTTATATATTATGATAAATTTTTGCCGATTATGGCTGATAATGAATCACCATCAATAAGAAAAATCGCCAACCCCGCAGGCCTAGGTCTGCTTGGTTTCGGAATGACAACTGTATTGCTATCTTTCCACAACCTTGGTCTATACTCAGTGGACTCGATGATCGTCTCCATGGGAATATTCTACGGTGGAATAGCTCAAGTGATAGCAGGAATACTGGAATACAAGAACGGTAACACCTTCGGAACTGTGGCATTCACCTCATACGGTCTGTTCTGGCTGACATTCGTGGGAGTCAACACCGCAGGCCTGACCGGGCTGACTGCCGGGAATCCATCTTCTCTAGGCTTGTTCTTTGCGATCTGGGGAGTCCTTACGCTGTTCCTATTCATAGGAACTCTGAAGGGAACCCGCGCACTGCAGGTGGTCTTCCTAACGCTGACCATACTGTTCTTCGTAGTCGCGATCAGATTCGGCACCCAGAACGCCGATGTTGCCTACGTTGCAGGTGTCATAGGGATAATCTGCGGCGGAAGTGCAATGTACACGGCATTCGGTGAGGTTCTGAACGAGCAGCACGGGAAGACGATTTTGCCTTTGGGATGATTCCAAAGCAAACTTTTTTTAAAACCCTTTGAACTTTTTCCTGATCTCAGAGGTTTTCATTCATGCTTCCTGTACGATACCCCAAAACGTCCAGAGATACATAAGTGAACCCAATCTCTTTGAATTTGGCATGGATCTTTCTTCTGTTCGCTTCGACGGACATCAATTTGAAGCCTTCTGCATCGGTCTCTATCCTGGCAAGGTCGCTGTGATACCGCACCCTTACCTGACTGAACCCCATTTCGATCAAAAATTGCTCCGCCCTGTCCACCATTTCCAAACGCTGTTTGTCGATCTTCGTGCCGTATGGGAACCTTGTGTAAAGGCAGGCAAAGGGCTGTTTGTTCCAAGTAGGCAGTCCGAGACCCTTAGACAGTTCGCGGATCTCCTGTTTATTCAATCCGACATCGCACAGCGGACTTCTCACACCCAGCTCGGCAACGGCTTGCCTGCCGGGACGATAATCCCCGACATCATCCGCATTGGAACCGTCCAAAACGTTAGCCGTGTCGTATTCCTTTGCGACGGCAAGGATCTTTGTAAAGATCTCTCTTTTACATAAGTAGCATCGGTTGACCGGGTTCTCAGAGAAACCTTCTATGTCCAATTCTTCGGTGTCGCATGTTATGTGCGTGATGTTCTCTTTTTTGCAAAAGGCGGAGCATTCCTCCGATTCACGTTTGGGGAAAGAGTATGAATGCGCCGTGACGGCGATGACATTGTCCCCAAGAACATCATGAGCGACCTTCAGAAGAAATGTGGAGTCCACACCGCCGGAGAACGCCACCGCCGCACTTCCCATCTCTTTCAGAGAAGTTTTCAAGCGCCTGTACTTTTCTTCTGCGGCGGTCATTCGGCATCCCTTTTATCATTCAGGTGCAGCCATATCCTGCGTTCCGTTTCCTGTATGGACAGGCCATGCTTATCGGCAATAGATGCTACATCCTCATATTCCAGCTTGGACCTCTTTACGCCGTACCCTTCGCCGGTCTTAACTCTCACATCTCCGAGAGGTGTACTGTATGTTTTGATATTCCTTTCCAAAACATAACGGTCGAGAACACTCTTTCTGACACCGAATGTGTTCGTATGCCTCAGCATAAGAGCTGCGAAATGCTCCGCTTCGTCTTCACTGCAGATGCAGGAGATCATAGTTCCCAAGCGGCCTTTTTTCATCATTATGGGTGTAGAAAAAACATCTTTAGCGCCTGCTTCTGTGATCTTTTGAACGGCGTAACTCAAAGCCTCGGCGGTCATATCGTCTATATTACAGGATAATTCAGCAACGCGCTCATTTGGACCGTTCTCTGAATTGCCGGCATCGCCCATGAATATGCGGAGACAGTTAGCTGTTTCGAAATCCTTCTTCCCCATACCGCAGCCGATCTTCCGAACGGTCATCTTCGGCATCGGTCCGAACTCATCTGCAAAATGTGCCAGCAGAGCCGCACCGGTGGGAGTGCACAATTCTCCGTTTATGTTCCCTCCATATATGGGGATGTTCCGCAAAAGGTGAGCGGTCGCCGGGGCAGGTACCGGCATTACGCCGTGAGAACAGCGGACGGTTCCGCTTCCGACGTTTATCGATGAGACGATCACTCTGTCCGGAGAAAGTTCTTCCATTAACAGGCAGACACCGACGATATCTGCGACGGCATCCATGTTGCCGACCTCGTGGAAGTGTATTTTATTGACGGGGCATCCGTGTACTTTGGATTCCGCTTCCGCGATGCTGCTGTATATCTCAAGTGCTTGTTGTTTTACCTTTTTTGATATGGGGAGACCTACTAAGATATCCTCGATGTCACGCATCGTGGTATGAGAATGATGATGGTGTGCCGGCCCGTCATCGGTCTCTTCCGTCCTTCCGTGGACAAAGACCGAAATATGTGTTCCGTTGATCCCGCATTTGGATACTGACCTCACATCCAAATGAACGCCTTCCAATCCCAAACTGTTCATTCTGTCGATGAATGCGTCTTTTTCCGGCAACAGCTCCAGCAATGCGGACATCAACATATCTCCCGCCGCGCCCATGTTGCATTCTATGTAGAGTATTTTCATTATACTCCCTTCATCCTGTTGATACGGCTGGCCACAACGCCGGCGCCGAACCCGTTGTCAATGTTCACCACAGAGATGCCGACCGCACAGGAGTTCAGCATCGTAAGCAACGCCGATAATCCCTCAAAATTCGCACCGTAGCCGACGCTGGTCGGAACTGCTATTATGGGGCAGCTTGCGATCCCCCCGACCACGCTGGGAAGTGCTCCTTCCATGCCGGCCACTGCTATTATGACCCTGGCCTCGATGATGACGTCCAATCTTGCAAGGAGGCGATGAAGTCCCGCCACGCCGACATCGTATATGCGCGTTACTTTATTACCCAGGATCTCGGCGGTCAATGCCGCTTCTTCACACACCGCCATATCGCTTGTTCCGGCGCTTACAATAACGATATTCCCCACTTGCTGACGTTTTTCACCGGGCAAAGCAATACCCAGCTGAGGGATGACGTGATAATCCATTGGGATATTTTGCTCTGCGATGAAATCCGCTGTTGTCTGAGAGATCCTTGTGACAATGACATTCCTTGCGCCGTTCTTGCGCATATCCGATAGTATGCCGGCTATCTGTTCCGGCGTTTTGTTCTTGCCGTAGATGGTCTCGCACATACCCTGCCTCAAAGAACGGTGATAATCCACTTTTGCATAATCCAGATCTGAAAATGGCTCAGCCCGAAGTTTTTCAATGACCTGTTCGGGCGTTAACTTCCCGGATTTCACTGAACGCAGCAAATTCAGAATATCTTCCTGTTCTGTTGATTTTTCCATCTTGCGTTTCTCCCTTATTTTTCCGTTATTTATTCTCGCTTGATCTGCAGCACAATGGTAGAGGTACTTTTTCAATATTGCTTTCCCAGATACCGCCGATGAAGAGAGAGAAGCGAACGAATGAAGGGGGCTCTTTGTCATACCGAAGAGGTGCGTAATATTAAATAAAAATTCGTGTTACTCAATATGATGAATAATAAAATCATTGCTACTGCGGTCTTGATCGTCGTTGCTGTTATTTTAGCAGGCCTTTACATAGCGACCGAGCATGAAAGCAATGATGACGGCATCCTCTACAATACATCCGGCCAGACAGTGGTCGATGCCGTCGGCAGGACCGTGCCTCTGCCTGATACGCTTGATCATGGAATTGTCACCATCGGAAGCGCCGGGCCTTTGAGATTCATTTCCTGCTTCGACGCATGCAAAAAGGTCATAGAGGTCGATGAGGGAGATATCAAAGACAGCAAGAACGGAAGAGCTTACTCTTATTCCTACCCCTTTGACGAACTCACAAGATATCACGCAGATAATGCGCTTGAATCCCGCACAGCGGAATCCATAGGGAATCTCGGCCCAAGCCTGATAGTTGTTCAGGAAAGTGTCTGGAATGATTACAACAACAATTGCAATATTCTTGCAAAAAGATGTGCATTGATCGTCATAAAAACACAAAACGCGTTCAATTTCTCCGATGAGAACAGAGGGCTTTCCGCCGATATCAAGAACACATTCAACATCCTCGGAAAGGCCTTGGGAGAAGAGGAGAGAGCGGCAGAGGTGATCATCGGCATCGAATCCATCATCAGCGATCTCAGATCTTTGACCGGAACATCCAACGATAACGTGTATGTCGCCGGCGTAACGATACAAGGCAGCAACACTCTGAACACCACATTCCCGATATATGTGCCTCTCGATCTGGTAAAAGGCAACAATGCATACAAAGGGGAGAACATCGGGGGGAAAGTAACGCTCAACATAGAGAACTTTACTCAAATGAACATTCAAAAAGTAGTGATAGACCCCTCGTCCTCGGACAAGATCAAGGAACAGAGCAGTCAGCTTGTGTTAGAGTACCTGTACAAGCTGAATGCGAACAGCAACACAAATGACCGGATACGTCTGTACATAACCGTTCCGACCATCTGGGACAGTATAAATTACGACAGCTCGCTTGCGAGTGCATATTATCTTGCATATCTGCTGTACGGCACCATTTCCCAGGATCAATTGACAGAGAAGATCAACAATGTCTTCACGACCTTTTATGGAGATCGGGGGGAGAATGTGTTTGCCGACATGACAGCATTCTTTGAACAGAAATCGGCTGCGAACGGTGTAGAGATGCCCCTTCTCAAAGAGGTCTTTATCACCGAGAACAACGGCGTCTACAGCTTAGCCGCAGCATAATTGGCAATACGGAAAACGATACTATGCTGATCGAAAAACGCGAGATGATCAAAAAAGAACCCCTGGACACCTCTGAGGGATACCTTCGGTACTCGCGCAAGAAGTGGCTTTTCCTCGGCATTCTGGCTGTTATCCTTGTCATCTTGTCCCTTTTTACGATCAAATTAGGAACAACAGATCTGTCATTTTGGGATATATTGCAATACATTTTCCATCCTGATAAGTCATGGGACAGTTCGGTCGTATGGAATCTCCGTCTTAGGCTGATCGTTGCGGCCATATTGGCCGGATCCGCTTTGGGAGTGGCGGGAAGCGTTATGCAGAGCATACTGAGGAATCCTTTGGCATCGCCGTTCACACTGGGGCTGTCCAACGCCGCCGCATTCGGTGCCTCTCTTGGCATATTATTCCTTCAGGGAGGAGTGATGATAGGAACGACCGCGGCTTATGCGACGATATCCAACCCCCTCCTCGTGACCGTGCTGGCGTTCATATTCGCCATGGCTGCCACCGGGATAATGATCCTTTTGGTAAAATTGACAGAATGCACGCCGGAAACAATAATCTTGGCCGGTCTGGCGATAAGCTCGATATTCTCTGCCGGGTTGGCATTCCTTCAATTCATCGCAAACGATGTCGCACTGTCCGGGATAGTCTTCTGGCAGTTCGGCAGCCTAAGCAAGGTCACGTGGAACAATCTCTACATCATCGCAGCAGTGTTGATAATCTCCGCCTTATATTTCATTTACAAACGCTGGGACTATAACGCCATGGAGGCGGGAGAGGATGTCGCTTCCGGGCTCGGCGTGAACATAAAGAACACCCGATATGTCGGCCTTATCGTTTGTGCGATCCTCACCGCCGTAGTTGTTTCTTTCATGGGCGTGATAGGGTTTATCGGCCTTATAGGGCCGCACATTGTAAAAAGGGTCATCGGCAACGATAACAGATATGTGTTGCTGGGATCCATGCTTGTGGGGTCGATAGTATTGCTGATAGCATACGTCATCGGTTCCTACGCTTTCTATACCGAGATACCTGTGGGGATAATCACATCGGCCGTCGGCGGGCCTTTATTCATTCTTATACTTCTAAGGGGGCGCAGGAAGAGATGATCGAGGTAAAGGATGTAAGTTTCTCATACGGGTCCAAGAAGATCCTTGATAAAGTATCATTCCGCGCGGGGGAGAATCAGATAATATCGGTCCTGGGGCCGAACGGTGCGGGAAAGACAACATTGCTGAAATGCATATGCGGCATTCTTGAACCGTCTGATGGAAGCATTCTGGTCGATGATATCAGCATTTCGGATCTTAAAGGAAAAGAGTTGGCAAAAAGGGTCGCTTTCGTTCCGCAGAGCGCTCCGGTGACGAGGCTGAGCGTATTCGACTCTGTTCTTTTGGGAAGGAGACCGCATATCGAATGGACGGCAACGCAGTCGGACATAGACAAAGTGAGTTCTGTGATCGATACTCTGGGAATGTCGCATCTTTCGTTAAGATATATGGATCGCATCAGCGGAGGAGAGTTCCAGAAGGCACTGATCGCAAGAGCGATAGTCCAGGAGCCGAAAATATTGATCCTTGACGAACCGAGCAACAATCTGGACATATCTAATCAACACACGACCATGCATATGGTCGAGCATGTTGTCAGATCAAGAGGCATGTGCACGATAATGACCATGCACGACATCAATCTGGCAGTCCATTACTCAGACCGCTTCCTGTTCTTGAAGGAGGGGGAAGTGGTTGCCTTCGGAGGTGTTGAGATAATCACCGAAGATCTCATAAAGAATGTGTATGGGATGCATGCGGAGATCGTCTATCATAAGGGAGTTCCGTTCGTAGTGCCTCGAGAATCGTCAAAATATGAGCATTTGGCCGACCATCGGCATCCTCACGACATACACGATCATATTCACTGATTTATCTGTCGTATTGTTGATAACAGTCGGAACAGTATTTTTTTCCGGAACTGAGCCTGATCTTGTCCTCTCTGCAATATTCGCCGCATTTATCGCATTTGATACTGTCAAAGTGTCTTGCTTTCTCGGGTATCGCATAATTGGGGACTCGGAACTCAACGATCTCGTTCGCCGGAGCTGTCAGTATTGTCCTGACAGACGCTTCTCTGTCTTTGGACCAATCCCTCTGTTTGAACAGCACTCTTACGCTTTTACCTGTTCTCCTGTCAAAGAAGGAATATGCCATCTTGCCGGACGGCCTGAGTATGAGATTTGCTTTCCCTATAGTGCATGATATCATGCACTGAACGCAGTCCAGCCCGCAGGCATCGTTCTCTGCGACGCAAACGATCTCTTCATCGGCCGCCCTTGAAATAGGTATACCCAGCGCCTCCATACCTAACTCTGTCGCCCTGTATCCCATCGCAAGTCCGGGGCAGGCATGTCCATGAAATCTAACGCATTCATTCCAGAGTTCATTGTTCACGATAACACCCTTATAATTTGGATTAGTGCTCCCGCCGGGATTTGAACCCGAGTCGAAGCCTCGAGAGGGCTTCATGATTGGCCGCTACACTACAGGAGCTTATTTTCCAACAATACGATGTTGCTAATATAACTTTCTAATGTCACGGATCGTTGAAACAGATGTCTGGACGGTATGCCTGCATCCTCTTATGTCCCATCTTCGACACTGTGCATCTGATCTCCGAGACCTTAGATATATCGATGGCCGCATCTTTTGCGATCTGCTCGTCGGAAAGGCCAAATGACATGCCGTTCAGAATAATATCCAGATGGCGGTATGTTATTCCCATCTCTTCCTCGTCGGTCTGTCCTTCCCAAAGGCCGGCGGTCGGGACCTTCTCTATTACTTTTTTCGGAACACCGATGATCTCTGCGACCTGCCAGACCTGAGTCTTATACAGATCGATTATCGGACCTATATCGTATGCTCCGTCGCCGAATTTTGTGAAGTACCCCATCATGTATTCGCTGCGGTTCGATGTGCCAGCAACAAGATAGTTCAGCTTCTTTGCTCTGTTGTACAGGACGATCATCCTGCACCTTGCCGATATATTGCCCCTTTCTAAAGGCGCTCTTACATCTGATGCGAGCGTTTTCGTAAATGCTTCTATCGCGGGCTGCACATTGACCACTTCGTATCCTATGTTCCAAGATCTGCTCATTTCTTCCGTGTGGTCACGGTCCTCTCGGGGAGTGAGCACAGACGGCATGAATATGCCCAGAACATTATCCGGGCCTATCGCATCTGCGCAAAGCTTCGCCGTTACCGCAGAATCCAGACCCCCGCTGACGCCCATAACGATACCTTTACAGCCGGTTCTCTTCACGACCCCCCTTATGAAATCGACTATCTCGTCGACATCCTTTTCGGTGATTGTGTGGAGAGCCTTGACGACCATATCAGTAAATGTGCTTTTGTTTATTAATTAATCCTCTTTTCTCATAAGTATTATGTTCTGGCGCAGTAATGAGGGGCCATGGGCTTAAGACTGGCATTGTGCCAATACAAAGCGGAAGTCGGCGATGTGGGTACGAATCTCAATAAGATAATGGCTGTGGTCTCTCAGACCAAGTCGGATGTGTACATTTTCCCTGAACTTTTCCTTACCGGATACGGTGCCGATTACGCTCCGCTCTCGAGCGATGTGCAATATGCCATAGATAAGATGAGACTGTGGTGTATGGAAAAGAATATCGCAATAATGGTCGGTGCTCCTTCATACTCTGCCAACGGCATAAGGAACTCTCTCTTCTTCATAACGCCGAAGGAGTTGACAAGATATGATAAACTATACTTGGCGCGTTTCGGCATATATTCTGAGAAAGAATTCGTCAGAGGCGACAGACCTGTTGTCTGCTCATTTGGGGACATTATATTCGGCCTTTCGATATGCTATGACATCTTCTTCCCCGAGGTATACAGGAACTATGCTCTCGCCTGCGCAGATGTGAACATATGTATTGCGGCTTCCGCCGTACCTTCCAAAGAATATTTGGACAGGATCCTGCCGGCACGTTCGCTTGAGAACCTTGTTTACACTGTCTTCGTTAACGGGACCGGAACCGCCGGAGATCTGAATTTCTATGGCACGTCCAGACTTGTAGGTCCGCTTGGCGACACATTGAGCGGTCTCGAAGAAGATGAGGGCGTGTTGTGTGTTTATGTGGATAGCGATGTTGTCAAGAACGCAAGAAAGGAAAGAAGACATCTTGATGACAGGAGAATAGATATCGCATGGATACCCGATGAACATCCATCGCCTGAATTTGATAAAGAATGCGGCTCATGAGGGTCGGCGAGGAATACTCAAACCGTTTGTGTCACTCACATATTTCGGTGATCCTGCCGATCCAATCGTCTGTCGACAGGGCATGCTGATACATGTATGTCCCTATCGAATTCCTGCATATCATCCCGTCTTTGTTCCCCACTATACCGCCGCCCCTTAAGATGTCAAACCCGAACTCACACCCCGACCCGGGTCGGACCGTGGAGTAATGAAATTCATGACCTTTTATCGTACCGTCGAAGAGTCTGCATTTTCCATTTGACCCTGCGACCACATATGACGGACCGTGTCTTTTCCCCGCGACATCGGCTTCCGCATCGAATATACCGGCCGCCTTGTATGTCATGCCTTCGGAAACTATCGACGAACACATGGTGAGCATCCCCCCGCACTCCCCTATCATTACCTTGTTGTCTTCACATGCGGTTCTCAGCCCTTGAAAGAAATCACGATTCTCAGATAAGGTCCCCAGATGCAGCTCCGGATATCCTCCTCCGAGATAATATATGTCCGCATCGGGGAGCATATCTCCGTTAAGAGGGCTGAAATTCTTTATCTTTATGCCGGACGCCATCATACATTCGATATTCTCTTTGTAATAAAAACAAAAAGCGTCATCGACAGGCACCGCTGCGGTAAGGCCGGTGTCCCTCTTCACATAGAGATCGTCAACATCGTTCGTTTCCGGGCCGTAACATATCTCGACCAGCTGATCCAGATCCAATTCTTCGACCATGCGCTCCATGCTGTCAAGAGTATTTTTATCCGATGATCTGTCTTTGCTCAACCCGAGATGCCTTTCCGGTATCGCACGGTCGGCATCCCTTCTGACCATCCCCAGCACATTTATGCCTATTTCCTCCATCGCATCCTTCAATTTATTCTCATGTTGATCTCCCGAGATGTTGTTTATTATCACTCCGGCTATGTCTATCTCCTTATCATACGACATAAAGCCTTTGACGATCGCCGCGGCGCTCCTGGTGAGGGACCTTGCATTGACCACAAGTACTACCGGGAACCCAAGTAATTTTGCCAATTCTGCGGTCGACCCCGAATCATCCTTCCCCGACCTCCCCTCATATAGTCCACGCACCCCTTCTACAATGGAAATGTCCGCCCCCTTTGATCCATGAACTGCGACCTTTTTCACAACATCCTTCGGCATCATGAATGAATCCAAGTTCCTGGAGCATCTTCCCGTGGCGGACCTGTGGTACATCGTGTCGATAAAATCGGGACCCACTTTGAAACCCTGCACCCTCATGCTTTTGGACAGTTTACTCATCAGCCCGGTGGAGATGGAGGTCTTTCCGACACCTGATCCCGTGCCGGCGATAACCACTCCTTTCATGCTATCTCCTTCAGCAACTCTCTTATGGTGTCCCCGGTCTCGGTGTGTACTATGTTCCTTACGTTCATGACCATCGCATGAGAAGATATCTCTCCTACCGCATCATATCCTTTTGAAAGATAATTGGACAACTGTCTGGGCTGATCCGTTATCAATATCTGCCCTTTTTTTTCAAGATGGGGATATGCATGAGGTATTCCGGCTATGACCAGCAGATCGGGACGGAATCCGTCGACCTTTTCTTTAAGAACATTTCCGATCACGGCATATTCGTCCAGCCCGCCTGCGATATCCACTGATATTCCCTTATCGGTCAGCTCGGACAGGATGTCCGAAGCGTATCCTCTGATCTTCGGAAGCCCCTTTTGAGGGTCCAGATTGGCTATGTATCTGGTCTTCCCTCCCAATTTCCTATTTGCTTCGTCCACTGCCAGGAACACATCCGCAAACCTGTATGCAAGCTCTTTCTTTGACACCGAGACCACTGCCAGCCTGCCGTTGTCTGTGAGACAATCAATGATCTTTTTTGCTACACCTATTTTAGTCGGGCCGTTAGAGGGCGGAAGGTAATCAACGGAAGCCGTGCCTCTTTCCTTTTCCATCTTTGTGGCCATCGATAAAAGATACTTCTGACGGTCAGCTTCTCCAATCGAGATCATGCCGGCTTTGGCCGATGCGTCGACGGCCCTTATTGCTCCTGCGGTGTTGTCGCCCATACAGCCGTGGCAGTCGACGAATATCGTCTTGTATCTTACGCCAGACCTCTTTATGGATGTTTCCATGTCCTCACCTATGATCATACTGGAACATGTCCCTATGACCGCCACGGTCCTGGGGCAGAACATTCTTTCTACCTCTTTTAGCACAGCCACCAGTTTTTCGGATGCCCCGAATATCAGATCGTTCTCGTCCATAGCGGATGTCACGACCCTTATTCCCGTATCCTCTATCATCCTCGATACCATGAACCCACATCCTGCGGGCCCGTGTATCACCACTGCATCCACACCTATGTCCCTGAGCATGTAAATTGCCGCTATTATCGGATTCGGCCTCGGATGTATGCTCATTGGTATCCCTCTTTGATGATCCTGAGAATGACTCTTTTTTCTTTCGGCGTGTCTGCGCCGTCATCAAGGCAGAACTCCGCACCTTTATCCTCGACCATTTCCTTTATTTCCCGCACATCCATTTTTTCACAGACATTACGGCTCATGGGTTCCAACATCACTATTGTGTCTTTCAGCAGTCCCATATACCCCAAAATATCCAGGGTCTTCGCGACCGACATCCTGGATATCCCCGGATTCCTTTCCGTTATCTCCCACCCGATCTCTGTGCGCTTGACCTCTCCTCTTCCCGGGACACCGTTGAATGTCTCCAGGCCTCTTATCGCCTGCTCAGCCGGGACCCTCAACTCATAGCAGGCCTCCAGCACCGCTTCGATCGTGTCGAGATACTGCAGGTGTAGGTAACTTCCATGCAGGAACAGCTCATGCTCACCATCATAGTTTACCTTTATTTTGGTGGGTTTACCGATCTCCGGCCCGCTTACGACGCTTACTCTGCCTCCGAAATATATCAGGCCGTCCCGATATTTGCTCCATATGTGTGATTCAGATCTTGGGACGATGTTCTTTCCGTCCGAAAAAATAGAGGCCTTGGCGTCCGAGGCCTTCCTGGTGTTCGCTGCTATCCGATAATCTTCGGCAAGGTTCGTTATTATCGCCATCTCGGCCTTCCCGCTGCCTCCGAGTGATACTTCTGCTATCACCGCATCATGACCTTTCGGAAGCTTCAGCAGCGATGTGGGTGCTATGCTGACCCTCTTCTCGATCGTGTGTGTCCCGCCTTTCCACTCCCCTTGGCCTCTGGAAGTGTGGAGGAATATACTTCTGCCGTCTATCGAAAGTATGTGTGCCAGAAGGTAGCAGCAGCTTGTCTTTCCTTTCACTCCCGTGACTTCGATCCTCGATCCTCCGTCGATGAATCCGCCTACCGCTTCATGGAATGTTCTTCTTTCATCATATGTCACATCATTCAGGAACATGTCAGGACAGTGTACCGGCATCAGTAGGAGATCGAAATGACCTTTCGGCATTTTATCGTGTACTGATATCCCGTACTCCCTGAGGTCGGACATTATGTCCTCTTTTGCTTTGCCGTAGACATCTACACAATCAACGGAGCATCCTCTTTTCGAATATTCCTGAGCCAATATCTCTCCGCCGTGCACTATATCCAAAATGAGAATGTTCATGCCTGCCACCGGCCCATGATCTTCTCTGCGATCACGTCTGTAAGTCTTGGATCGCTGCCTATCGGCGCTGCGTACCTTACGGTTATACTTCGGCCGTCGTGAACAAGCGAGTCCTCAGATATCCAGTCGGCAAGACGTATCTTCTTTGGAATATCGTTTTTGAGGTGCGCCCCCAGTGAAATGAACAGAGGCAGCACTATTATCTCGTCCACATCTTGCGATATCATCTCGTTAAATACGGATTCGACTGTCGGCTCATCGAATTCGTTGAATGCACACCTCACATTCTCATACCCCATTTTAGTCAATTGATCCGCTTGGAAAGTAACGGTCTCTTTATTGTACGGCAGCCTGGAACCGTGCCCTACAACCATTATCATCCTGCTGCCTTTACCTGAGGTCAGTTCATCTATCCTTTCGGAAAGTATCGTTGCCAAAAGCGGATCGTTCCCAAATGGCTACCAGAGTTCTATGAAAATGTTTTTGCCTTTCTTTTTTACAGAGGCTTTGTTCGCGCCGTGAGGCATGCCCAGTTTTTCAGGGATGTCCCGCATGATATGCAGTCCGCAGGCGATGAAGAACGGGATCGCAACGACATGGTCGATACCATCTTTGACCATATCCTCAAGGACGTCCTCCACAAGCGGATATGTTGTCTCGTTGAATCCTATGTAGACATTCCTGAATCCTTTTCCTTCGAGCCTTTTCTTCTGCTCTTCCATGACCCATTTATTGTAGTTATATCTGGATCCGTGGCCGATTATCATTATTCCTTTTTTCATATCAAACACCCGTTTTTTTATGATCTGTTGCATTATCTGACCGAGCGTGACGCATTCCTCCGTCGGAATCCGACGAACGCTCAACGATCATTTCTGATAAACATGAATAAATCGCGGAAAGTTCTGAACCGGGGGCACCTTCCACAACGGTCTTGCCTATTGTTTCGCATTGCTGAACTGTCTTATCGCGAGGTATCCTCTAAATTACCTCTGTCCCCATTTCGGATGCGGCCTTTTCGACAAACTTGTCCTCATCGTCCACCCCCCTGGAATTCTGCACTATTCCTCCCAGCGCAGCATATCCGCTGTGACTGAGATCGGAAATCGCCGTTGCGATGTTGTTCGCTGCGTAGAGAGACATCATCTCTCCCGATGAAATAACGAAAACGTCCCTTGCGTAGCCATTCCTTATCGGCATGGCAAAACCGCCGCAAACGACATCCCCAAGAACATCATATATCACAATATCCGGAGAGATCTGCTCTATTATGCCGCATTTTTCAAGCTCTTCGAAAGCTGCGATTATCCCTCTGCCCGCACATCCGGACCCGGGCCTGGGGCCCCCGCATTCGGCACAATAACACCCGTACGCTCCCCTGAGTATCGCCTATTCTATAGGAGTATTGCTTTTTACCGCATGCAATATGGTCATCGGTGGCCTCCCGCCGAGCAATAGTTTTGTTGAATCCGCTTTCGGATCGCACCCGATCTGCAGGACCTTGTATCCTTTTTTTGAAAGGGCTGCGGTAACATTCGCTGCGACCGTTGATTTCCCTATTCCGCCTTTGCCGTAGATCGCAATTCTACGCATAATATTGCATATAACACATCATATTTAGTAATATTTGTTATAATAACAATATTACCAACTCTCAGAGTTGAAAATAAACTAAGTCCATGATGACGTCAACGACAACGAAATTATCGACCATTTCTCAAGCTCTGCGCCGTCACTGAAATATACGTACGTGTTGCGTTTCCCGCGTGATGTTCAGACAATCCAGCGGGAAATATCACATTAGAAAGGTATTAATTCAAGAATAAGTTTGTAGGCGCCAAGGCCGAGATAGTCTAGCCCGGTACGGCGCGAGCCTGGAAAGCTCGTGGGAACTTCCCTCGGGAGTTCGAATCTCCCTCTCGGCGCCTTTTCCTTTCAGACGAATGCGCTTTTATCTCTCCCGATCCACTCTCAATTCTCCCCTTGATTAATAATCCTTAACATAAATAATTTAATGATTAACATTAAATATTATTCGACGTATGTTGTATTCAAGGATGTGAGAAATATCCATGGAACAGAAACATAAAGCGGCGTATATCGCAGGGGCAGAGGTATGACAAGCAACTGTCCAATAGAAATAGTGAGTCTGCGTAAAGAATATAAAGGATTCTTTGCGGTAGATGATTTATCCTTAAATGTTGAGAAGAATAGTTTTACCGGTTTCCTCGGGCCGAACGGTGCCGGAAAAAGTACGACCCTGAAGATATTGACACATCTGACAAATGCGACATCTGGAGAAGCTTACATTAACGGCATAGATGTCACAAAAAATGCAGAGGGTGCGCTGTCAGATGTAGGCACAGTCTTGGAAACGCCTGAGTTTTATTCTTATTTGACACCGGTTGAAACAATGACGTATCTCGGAAAGATCAACGGCATGACCAAAGAGTCGCTTTCCGCAAAGATCCCAGAGATTCTGGAGAAAGTAAAGATGGAGGAATGGGGCGACAAACGCATAGGAACATTCTCAAAGGGGATGAAACAGCGTATCGCTATCGGTCAATCATTGCTTACGGATCCCTCCGTGATAATATTTGACGAACCGACCTCTGGCCTTGACCCAAGAGGGATGATCGAGGTGCGCGGGGTTCTGAAGTCACTCAAGACTCATGACCTCACGATCTTCATGAGTTCCCATATGTTGTATGAGGTAAGCGACCTTTGCGACAGGGTAGCGCTGATCAATCATGGCAAACTCATTGTACATGATACCACCGAGAGAATAATGAATGCCGGAGGGACCAGGGTCGTCAAGATCAAGGTGATCAACCACAGCGAGGTTACATCTCAAACCGTAAAGGACATCGGAGCACTGACAAATGTTGAGAGTGTTGATCTTGACAGTGGCAACATCGAGATACACCTGAACGGCGGAGATCGCGATCAGGCATCGCTTCTCAAGGACATCACTGCAATGGGGCTAAATGTGTATAGCATAACAAACGACAATCTTGAGTCTATCTATCTGGACCTGATAAAGGAGTCGAGGTGATATCATGGACAGTTCTATTAAGAATCACACAATAGAAATTGGTATCAGGAACGACCTCAGGCAGATCTGTGTTGTCACAAGATACGAGATATTGAGACACTTGCGAAGCAAGAAGATGTATGCATTTGCAGGAATTGCGGTTTTGCTGTTGGTTCTGATCACAGGATTGGGAATGGCTCTCGATGGGGGACTTTCCAAAGACCCACAGGAGTTCATGAGCGGATATGTGTCCCTAATAAGCCTATTTGTGATCGTTGGAGTGTCATTGTTCTGCGCTTCCACGTTGTCATCAGAATTCGAAGAGCGTACGGCGCTACTTATATTTCCCAGACCTATGAAAAGGGTCTCACTTTTCATCGGAAAGGCGATGGCTTGTTACATAGTATGTGGCGGCGTGATAATACTTTACTATTTTGTGAGTATGATCATTTCATTATTGAACACCGGAAGCGTATATCCTGCCGCATTCGCGTCGCTTGGACTTGCGCTGCTATTCATGCTCGGTACTGGCGGATTTGCGTTGCTTATGAGTTCCCTCTTCAACAAAGGAGCCATTGCTGTGATAATAACGATTGCAGCATTGCTTCTGATATTCAACATTATTGATGGAATGAGCAGTATGTTCAATTTCGAACCGGTGTTCAGCATTACATATGCCGGCGCAGATATATCGAATGTCATAAACGGAAATGTAACAAACTCAGTCTACATGGATGCGCTCGGGGGATATATAACATACTTCTACCCGTCGCATGGACTGGCCATTGCAATAATGGTCGTGTGGGCAACCGTTACTACATCATTATCCGCTCTGTTGTTCATAAGGAGGGAGTTCTGATGCTCCCTCCTCTTTTTATTCATTCTAATGGCAGAAGGTCGATCCCCGGAAATGCCATTGCCGATTCAGAGTGGGTGGTCTTATGAGCGACACTTTGGATAAACTGAATAAGATCAGCTGGTTCGTTGGAATTGTAGTAAAAATATTGATGGCCCTGATTGTGTGCGCGATAGTGGTTGTTATCGCATTGGCGATAGTGGCCGCTGTCAACATCGATTTCGTGCTGGATAATGTATCCGGTCTGACATCCGGAAGCCAGGTCGCAATACTGGCCGTGTGTGTGATCGTGATACTGATCCTCATGTTCGTGATACTGTATTACATCGACCACTTCTTCATGAATATCCGCAAGAACAACACCCCTTTCAACGAAGCAAGCGTGAAGGACCTGAAGATATTGGCCATACTGACATTGAAATTAACGATCGCACAGGCGGTCATCGGGGCGGTGCTGGCAGGTACGATCTTTGCCTCGCAGGACCTCCCTTCGGTGATCGGGTTCAACCCGCTTTCGCTGTTCATAGCCGGGGTGATCTATGTCCTGTATCTTGTCTTCAAGTACGGAGTGGACCTTCAAAAAGAGGCGGACGAGACATTGTGATAGCATGGCGATAATACTCAGGCTTGACAGAGTGATGGCTGATAGGAAGATGTCCCTCAATGAGCTTGCCGAGAGGGTCGGGATATCCAATGTCAATCTTTCCAACATAAAGACCGGAAAGATCAGTGCGATACGTTTCTCCACCCTGAACGCCATATGTTCCACATTGAAATGCCAGCCCGGAGACATATTGGAGTTCGTAGAGGACAAAGATTAACGGATTGTCTCAAACTCCGGCAACTGCAGGACTTTTTTATTCTTTCACCACAAAATGAGTGTTTTTAGTATTTTGAATAACTTCTATAATATGTTAGTGAACCGGAGGATATGCATTGACGTTACATTCGAGATCGGGGACGCTTATCGACCGTCCGTGATGCGGGCTGCGGTCGGATGCCCGCAGGCAAAATGGGCGTTTTGCTCAGAAAGTTAAAGACCGTGCATGACGTACGGTCATACACCAGGGGAGAAACACGGATGAGGACCTTGATTGCATATGCGACAAAGACCGGTGCGGCAAAAGAATGCGCCGAGATGCTGGCGGAAAAGATCGGAGACTGTACACTATTTGATCTTGAGGGTGGTGCACCGCATATTGACGACTATGATTTCATAATCGTCGGCACGGGGATCAGAGCAGGGAGGGCGTACAAACCGTTCAAAGACTTCCTTGAGAAGAATAACAAGACCCTTCTTTCAAAAAGGAGGGCATTCTATATCTGCGGTGTACGAGTGAAGGATTACCGGGACGAGATCAACAATAACATTTCAAAAGAACTGAGAGATGCTGCCGTTGTGGTCAAAGGGTTCGGCGGCAAACCCGTGCTTAAAAAGGCGGTCGACCAAAGCTGGATGCTTGTTGATGAAGTGAATGCCTTCGCTCAGACCATAAAGGGACTGTCCTGATACCATAAAACCTGTTGGTAATCGGTATTTCCGTTAAATAGTAGTATACGTTTATGTCAAACTGGTAAATAAAAACCCAGAGTGGTATTGAAATGATGGTTAATGCACAACTCTACGTGAAGGACCTCCCGGGACGGCTAGTGGAATCTCTGGAGCCCATTTCATTGGTCAACGGTAACATCGTCGGCGTTGTACACGATCGTGAACAGATAGTGAACCAGAGAATATGCATTGACGTTACATTCGAGATCAGGGACACTTCGGAACTTGACAGGCTGAAAGCGATATGGAAATCAAAAGATGTACAGATAGCAAAGATCGGTTCGGTGTACAAGACCCATACGATGGAGTACATGCTGGTGGGAAAATTCAAAGCTTCTTTCATTGAGTCCCTTTTGGACGAAGCGGCAAAAACGATCACGTTAGAATCTGTCGATGTCAACTATTCATCAAAGGATGCAAGTTCTGCGACCAGGACCGCTATGATCACTGCCGAGCTCATAAGCGAGGGCGACCTCAAAAAATTCGATGCGTTCTTTGCCGATGCTTGCAAGAAAAGCAACATCGTCTATATCAGGGGGCTTTGAAATGAGAATAATGATGTCGGGGTTCGGAACGGTCGGGCAGGGCTTCGCCGAGGTCCTGATACTCAAGAGAGGATTCCTCGAGGAGAAATACGGTAAAGTGGTCAAAATAGTCGGGGTCATGGACTCTTCCACTTATGCCGCCGATGCATCCGGATTAAGTCCGAAAGACCTTTTGGAGAGGAAGAGATCGACGGGGAAAGTGGGAACTTCAAAATATCAGGACCCAAAGAAAGTAATGGACTCTATAGAGTACGATCTGCTTGTAGAGGTCACCCCCACCGACATAAAGACCGGCGGAGTGGGACTGAAGAACATAAGGTATGCCCTCCAGTCCGGAAAAGATGTCATAACGGTCAACAAAGGGCCGCTGGCACTTAACTTCTGCGAACTCGTTGCGTTGGCAAAACAGAACGGATGCAAGTTCCGTTTCGAGGGGTCGGTGGGCGGAGCGATGCCCATAATCAACCTGTGCAGAGAGTGCCTTGTCGGAGAGAAGATCTCATCCATCCGCGGTATATTCAACGGAACGTGCAACTTCATCCTCAGCAAGATGGATAACGGGCAGTCTTTCGAACAGGCTTTGAAAGAGGCGCAGCAGATGGGTTATGCGGAGGCCGATCCGACGAATGATATCGAAGGATATGACAGCGCATGCAAGGTCGCCATACTCGCAAATTCCATATTCAGAAAAAGTGTCACATTGTCAGATGTGAAAATAACAGGCATATCCTCCGTAACAAGCGAGGCTATCGCATTGGCGGCATCGAACAACAAGGTGATCAGGCTCATCGGAGAGGTCTCCGATGAGAGATTAGAGGTCGCCCCGCGCCTTGTACCAAAGGGGCATCCTCTCAGCATCACAGGCACGTTGAACGCCGCGCAGGTCGTAACGGATCTGGCCGGGCCGGTATCTATCTCCGGCAAAGGTGCCGGGAGCATTGAGACAGCGTCGGCGATATTGAGCGATCTCGTTTCCATAATGGATGACAGAAAGGAGCGTAGGGAAAGATGTCAGAATCAGTTATGATCTATGATACCACGCTGAGAGACGGTGCGCAGAGCGAGGGAGTGTCATTCTCCCCAGAAGATTCGCTGGAGGTCCTAAAGAAATTGGACGAATTCGGCGTGGATTTCGTCGAGGGCGGATGGCCGGGATCGGCGCCGAAAGTAGATGAGTTCTTCAAGCTGGCAAGCAAGATCAAGCTTAAGAACACTAAGCTGACGGCGTTCGGCAGCACAGGGAAATTCGGCACTCCCGCAAAGAACGACCAGAACCTGAAGAACCTTGCGGCATGCCCGGTAGAGTGGTGCTGCATATTCGGCAAGAGCTTGGATTTCCAGGTGACAAGTGCGCTTTTCATACTTCCCGAGCAAAACCTCGATCTTATCAGGAACAGCATCAGATTCCTTAAGGAC
>JGI20166J26741_10422225_pt1 | contig 31811 bp, 43 predicted proteins | sample TergutCu122P5_FD_26741 | JGI IMG/M metagenome (IMG submission 26741)
CGGCCGCCATGATCTTCTCCCGCAGCGCCACGCCCCGGTGGTGGATGAGGTTCTGCGCCGACCGGTCCTGCACCGACCACCCCGCCCGCGTCAGTTGGGCGTCGATCAGCACCCGCGCCCGCTCCTCGGGCGTCAAGCGCGCCGACACGTCGCTTTCCGGCATCACAGGGTTCAGCCTATCGAGGTCACCAGTCATGAGCCGGATGGACCCCGGGACGCCCGCGGCGGGTAGCATGGCCCACAACGTGCGAACCGATGACAAGAGAAGGTGCGACACCCTGAGCCAACCACCACCTGATGAGGTTGCGGGCCGCCCCGACGTGCCCCAGACCGCGGCCATCCGGACCATCGTCGTGCCGGCGTCCATCGCCATGATCAACGTGGTCGGGCCGAACGACGAGTTTCTGCGCATCCTGGAGCGCGACCTGCGGGCCGACATCCTCGTGCGCGGCAACCAGATCACCCTGAGCGGCGACCGGGCCGATGTGGACCTGGCCGCCGACGTGCTCGGGGAGATGGTGACGATCATCCGCACAGGCCAGGGCATGTCGCCCGACAACGTCGAACGGCTCGTCGCGATCACGGCCGGCACAGACGACGTGCACGCCGCCGACGTGCTGACGCAGAACATCCTGTCCACGCGCGGCCGGACGATCCGTCCCAAGACGCTGAACCAGAAGCGCTACGTCGACGCGATCGACGCCCACACGATCGTGTTCGGCATCGGCCCCGCCGGCACCGGCAAGACGTACCTCGCGATGGCGAAGGCCGTCCAGGCGCTGCAGCGCAAGCAGGTGAACCGCATCATCCTGACCCGCCCGGCGATCGAGGCGGGGGAGCGCCTCGGCTACCTGCCCGGCACGCTGTCCGACAAGATCGACCCGTACCTGCGCCCGTTGTACGACGCGCTGCACGACATGCTCGACCCGGAGCAGGTGCCGAAGCTGCTGACCAGCGGGGTGATCGAGGTGGCGCCGCTCGCCTACATGCGCGGGCGGACGCTGAACGACGCGTTCATCGTGCTCGACGAGGCGCAGAACACGTCGATGGAGCAGATGAAGATGTTCCTGACGCGGCTCGGCTTCGGTTCGAAGATCGTCGTCACCGGCGACATCACCCAGATCGACCTGCCAACCGGGCAGAAGTCCGGCCTGCGCGAGGTGCGGGGGATCCTCGCCGACGTGGACGACATCTGCTTCTGCCTGTTGACGAGCGCGGACGTGGTGCGGCACAAGCTGGTGGGACGCATCGTCGCGGCGTACGACCGTTACGAGGCGCACCTGCCCGCCACTCCGGGTGCGCCGGGGCGTCCCGGACGGTGACCTGGCCACCTCGTTGTCGGGATGCGAAACGTTGCCGCGGGTTTTCTGTCGTATTCGTTGGCGAGAACGCCTTGGCCGGGTTCCGTAGAGTACATGCGGAAAGCACACACGCGTGAAAGAAGGTTCCCGATGGCAGCAGCGGATGTCCGGCCGCCCCGGGATCTGCGGCGCACGATGCTCGCAGACATGATGGCCTCCCAGGCGCTCGACGAGGAGGGCATGCTCCTGGCGAAGCAGGGGTCCCTCGACCTGTGGGCACCGTGCCGCGGGCAGGAGGCCGTGCAGGTCGGGGTGGCCCATGCCACGGCCGACTTCACGATCGTGCCTTCCTACCGCGAGACCGCACTCGCGCTGGTGCGTGGCGCCCGGCCCGAGCAGATCGTCGCCCACTTGTCGGGCCGCACCTTCTGCGGCTGGGATCCCCGCGCCCTGCGCCTGTTCCCGTTCGCCCTGGTCCTTGCCAGCCAGCTGCTTCCCGCCGTCGGCTACAACCTCGGGACGCGCCTGCGCGGGCACGAGGAACCGGTGGCCGTGTTCTTCGGAGACGGGGCAAGCAGCGAAGGGGACGTCGCGGAGGCGTTCAACCTCGCGGCGGTGGAACGCGCCGGGGTGCTGTTCTGCTGTGTGAACAACGGCTGGGCCATCTCCAAGCCTTCCGACGACCAGATGCGGACGAGCGTGGCGGAGCGTGCCGCCGGTTTCGGCATCCCGTCCATCCGGGTCGACGGCCGCGACCCCGAGGACGTCTGGCTGACCTGCACCGCGGAGGCGGGGCACGTTCGGGCGGGGGAAGGGCCGCGCCTCATCGAGTTCATCACCGACCGGATCCTGAGCCACACGAGCAACGACGCCCAGGAGGCCTACCGCACGCCGGATGACATCGCCACGTCCCTCGCCGGCGACCCCGTCGCCGCCTACCGGGACCGACTATCGGCCGAGGGCAGCATCGATCCGGCCTGGCTTGGCGACATCACGCAGCGGACGCGGGCCCTGCGGGCCGAACTGGCGAGGGAGTACACGCGATGAGCGGCATCATGGGCACCGGGCTCGCGGCCGGCATCAACGGCACGCTGGCGGAGCTGCTGGAGTCCGACGAGCGCGTCGTGCTGCTGGGCGAGGACATCGGACGCCTCGGGGGCGTCTTCCGCGTGACCCGCGGGCTGCAGGAACGATTCGGCCCGGAGCGGGTGCGCGACGCGATCCTGGCCGAGTCCGCGATCGTCGGGCAGGCGATCGGCATGGCACTGGCCGGCTTGGTGCCCATGTGCGAGATCCAGTTCGACGGTTTCAGCTTCCCGGCCGCGAACCAGCTGGTCACCCAGGCGGCGCGCATCGGGCAACGCTGGAACGGACGCGACGATCTGCATCTGGTCGTGCGCATCCCCTCGGGCGGCGGCACGCGGGCCGTCGAGCACCACGCCGACTCCAACGAGGGCGTCTTCGCCGCCGTGCCCGGGCTGCGCGTCGCGTACCCGTCCACGGTCGAGGACCACCGGGACGTCCTCGCCGAGGCGCTGGCCCTTCCCGGTCCCGTGCTCGTCTACGAACCCATCCCGCTCTACTGGAAACGTTCCCGGGCGCTGCCCGACGCGGTGGCGCCGCGCAACCGGACGTCGGCGCGCGTGCTCCGTCCGGGACGCGACGCGACGCTGGTCACCTACGGGGCGATGACCCGGACCGCCCTCGACGCGGCCGACGCGCTCGCCGAGTCGGTGGACGTCGAGGTCCTCGATCTGCGGTGGCTCTCGCCCCTGGACGAAGACGGCATCCTGGCGTCCGTGCGACGGACGGGGCGGCTGGTCGTCGCGCAGGAGTCGTCGCCGACGCACGGGGTGGGCGCCGAGGTCGCTGCGCTGGCGGCCGAGCGGGCGTTCGATGCCTTGCGCGCGCCCGTCCGGCGGCTCGGGGCGCCCCACCGGCCGCCACCCCCCGCCGACGTCGAGGCGTCGATCCGAATCCAACGCGACGACATCGTCCAGACGATCCAGGAGGTCATGGCATGAGCGAGACCATCGAGGTGCGCGTTCCGCCGTTCGGGCAGTCGATCGACGAGGCGCTCATCGTCACCTGGCTCGTCGCACCGGGCCAGGCGATCACGCGCGGCGAGCCGGTCGTCGAGGTCGAGACGGCCAAGGCCACCTACGAGGTGCCGGCCGAGCACGACGGCGTGGTGGAGTCCCTCCTGGCGGCCCAGGGTCAGATCGTCGACGTCGGCGCCCCCCTGTACCGCCTGACCGTGGAGCCGGCATGAGCGCCGGCCTGGTCGACGTGGAGGCGTGGCTGCCGCCGCACGACGTCCCCAACGACATCTTCACCGGCATCGGGCTGACCGACGAGTGGATCGTCCGCCGCAGCGGCATCGTGAGCCGCGCGTACTTCGCCGACGACGAGTCGCCCGTGCGGGCCGCGGGCGACGTCGTGCGCCGGCTCGTCACCCGGTGCCCCGACCCGGCCCGGATCGGGGCGCTGCTCGTCGTCAGCACGTCGAACGACGCCCGCGTCCCCGGTGCCGCCCAGATCATCGCGGAGGACGCCGGCCTCGGGCACACCCTGCTCACGCTCGACCTGAATGCGGCCTGCAACGGGTTCGTCTACGCACTGGCCGTCGGGCTCGCGCTCGTCGAGTCGGGCACGGTGGACGAGGCTGTCGTCTGCGCCATGGAGGCCATGTCGCGCCTCACGAACATGGCGGACCGCCAGTCGGCGTTCCTGTTCGGCGACGGTGTGGGCGCGGTTCGTCTTGCCGCCCGGCCCGGTTTCGTCGCCTCGCGCGCCGTCGCGGGCAGCGACGCCACATTCGCGTCGCTGATGACGATGGACGCGGACGGGCTGGTGCTTCGCGGCATCGAGGTGTACAAGCACGCGATCACCCGCATGAAGGAGTCCCTCGCTGCCGTCGTGGATCAGACCGACCCGGCACCCGTCGTGGTCGTGCCCCACCAGGCCAACGGACGCATCCTCGACGAGGTCCGCCGGGGGCTGCCCGGTCCAGGGCTGCGCCTGGTGAACCGCATCGAGCACATGGGGAACACCTCGTCGGCGTCGATCCCGTTGGCGTTCGCGGCCGAACTGGACGACGGGGCGATTCCGCGGAGCGGCCGTCTGGCCACGGTGGGCTATGGGGCGGGCGAGGCGTGGGGCGCGGTGTCCTGCCACTACGCCATCGACCACGAGGCGCCGGTTGGGCCGTTCCCGCCATCCGCCGGGTAGCCTGGAACGCCGCGGCATAAGCTTGTGGGCGGAGCGTTCGTGCCCGCATGACGTGAGGAGTCCCATCGGTGATCGACATCAACAACGAGTCCGGGATACCGGCCGACGAGCAGGATCTCGTGCGGCTGGCCGGCTTCGTGTTGCGGACCCTGCGCATCCACGCGCAGGCCGACCTGTCGATCCTGCTGGTCGACGAGGCGACGATGGCGTCGTACAACACCGAGTTCATGGACCACACCGGTCCGACCGACGTGTTGAGTTTCCCGATGGATGAGCTGCGCCTGCCCGCCGCCGACGAGCCGCCGCCCCGGGGGATGCTGGGCGATGTCGTGCTGTGTCCGGCCGTGACCGCTCGCCAGGCCGCCGAGAACGGCCGCAATCCCCGTCAGGAAGCCGAATACCTGCTGATCCACGGCATCCTCCACCTGCTGGGCTACGACCACGCCGCCCCGGCCGAGAAGGCGGTCATGTTCGCGATGAACGACCGCCTGGCGGCCGCATGGGCGGCCGCGCGGCATTGAGGACGGCGATGACACAGACCGAATGGATCCATCTCGGCGTGGCCCTGGCGCTCGCCGTGATCGCCATGCTGCTCGTCGCCTCCGAGGCGGCGATGGCGGTCATGTCGCGACCGCGGGCCGCCGGGCTCGTCGCGGCGCACGTCCGGGGAGCCGACAAAGTGGCGGACATCGCCGCCGATCGTGCCCCCTTCATCAACACCTCCATGCTGGTCCGCCTGGTCTGTCAGGTGCTCGTGACGTTGCTCGTCGCCGGGGTCGTGTTCGACCACCTCGACGTGCTGTGGCAGCGCCTGTCGGTGACCGGGGCGGTGATGGTGCTTGTCTGGTTCATCGCCTGGGGCGTCGGCCCGGCCACGCTGGGGCGCCAGCACGCCGACACCGTCGCGCTGCGCTCGGCCGGGGTGCTCGGCGGGCTCACGACCGTGCTCGGTCCGGTGGCGCAGTTGCTTATTCTCATCGGCAACGCGGTCACACCCGGCAAGGGCTATGCGGAGGGCCCGTTCTCCTCGGAGGCCGAGTTGCGGGAGATGGTGGACATGGCCGAGGCGTCCTCCGTGATCGAGGAGGGCGAGGCCGACATGATCCACTCGGTCTTCGAACTCGGCGACACGCTGGCGCGCGAGGTCATGGTGCCCCGCACCGACGTCGTCTACATCCAGGCCGGCAAGACGCTCCGGCAAGGGCTGTCGCTGGCGTTGCGCAGCGGCTTCAGCCGCATCCCCGTCGTGGGGGAGAATCTCGACGACGTGCAGGGCCTCCTCTACCTGAAGGACGTCCAGGGCCGCATCTTCGCTGCGCCCGGGTCCGAGCAGCGCGAAACGGTCGGCATGCTCGCCCGACCGGCCGTGTTCGTCCCGGACTCGAAACCGGTGGACGAGCTTCTGCACGACATGCAGCGGCGCCGCAGCCACCTCGTCATGGTCGTCGACGAGTTCGGCGGCACGGCCGGGCTCGTCACGATCGAGGACATCCTGGAGGAGATCGTCGGCGAGATCACCGACGAGTACGACGCGGAACCGGTCGGCGCTGCGGCCCTGGACGACGGCGGCACCGAAGGCTACCGGGTCGGCGCCCGCATGCCTCTCGACGAGTTGGGCGACCTGTTCGACGAGGAACTGGACGAGGACGACGTCGAGACGGTCGCCGGGCTGATGGCCAAGCAGTTGGCGATGGTGCCGATCCCGGGATCGACCGTCGACTGGCAGGGTCTGCGCTTCACCGCGGAGGATTCGGCCGGGCGGCGGCACCGGATCGAGACGATCACCGTACGCCGCCTTTCACCCGAGGATGAGGACACGGACGACGATGCCGCACAGTGACCACCGCCCCGCCGACGGCGGGACGTTCCGCTCCGGGTTCGTGTGCCTGGCGGGACGCCCCAACGCGGGCAAATCGACGCTCACGAACGCCCTCGTCGGCGGGAAGGTCGCGATCGCCTCGTCGAAGCCGCAGACGACGCGCCACGCGATCCGCGGCATCCTCACCCGGACGGACGCGCAGCTCGTCCTCATCGACACGCCGGGCCTGTCCAAGCCGCGCTCGCTGCTCCAGGAACGCCTCAACGACCTGGTGCGCGGGACGTGGGGCGAGGTGGACGTCATCGGCGTGTGCCTGCCCGCCGACCAGCGGGTCGGGCCGGGGGATGAGTACCTCGTCGGGCAAATCGCCGCGCTCGGCGCGCGCCGTCCCGCGCTGGTGGCGCTGGCGACGAAGTCCGACCTCGTGTCGGGGGAGCGCCTGCGACGCCACCTGCTGCGCATCGAGGCGATGCAGGAGGCGCAGGGTGTGAGCTGGGCCCACATCGTGCCGTGCTCGGCCGTGACGGGCACCCAGGTCGACGAGGTCGCGGATGTGCTCATCGGCCTCCTGCCGCCCGGCCCCGCGTACTACCCGGATGGCGAACTGACCGACGAGCCGGAAGAGGTGCTGATCGCCGAGCTCATCCGCGAGGCGGCCCTGGAGCTCGTCCGCGACGAGCTGCCGCACAGCATCGCCGTGACCGTGGACGAGGTGCGCCCCCGCGAAGGGCGGCCCGCCGACCGGCCGCTGCTGGAGGTGTTCGCGTCGCTCGTCATCGAGCGCGAATCCCAGAAGCACATCATGGTCGGCGCCCAGGGGAGCCGCATCAAGCAGATCGGCACCGACGCCCGGTCCGCGATCACGGCGCTCCTCGGTGTTCCCGTGCACCTGGACCTGCGGGTCAAGGTGATCAAGGAGTGGCAGTCCGACCCCAAGGCGCTGCGGCGTCTCGGATTCTGACCCGGCGGCGGCACGAGTTTTTCGCATCCGGCGCGGACGTTGCCGCCCCGGACGTTTCTGTTCGTCACCGGCCGTCGTCTGGTGAGGTCGTTCACCTTTTTTCTGCGCCAGGCGGGCACGCGAAACACGGCATTATCGGCGATGGCATGAACAACAACACGCGCATGATGGTTCGGGGCATTCTTCCTGTTTACATCACTGGATCGGAGCGGTAACGTGTGATCCTGTCCGCGAGGCTGCGGACGGTATCGGCGAAGCCGTATCGACGAGGAGGTTCGTGACGCATGATCGATAATCCCCTGAAAAGTGCCGTTTTGAGCATGAAGATCATTCCGCGGGTCGACGAGGACCTGAAAGGGCACCTCGGCCTGCCCGCCGCGCACCAGGCGATCGGCCTGTTTACAGCAGATTGCGATGATGTCGCGTACACCGCCCTGGACGAGGCGACCAAGAAGGCGGACGTCACGGTGGTGTACGCGAAGTCGTTCTACGGCGGGGCCGCCCGCGCGAACACCAAGCTGGCCGGTGAAATCATCGGCGTGATTTCGGGGCCCAATCCGGCGGAAATCCGGGCGGGCCTGGACACGATTTGCGACGTCATCGACAACCAGGCCTGGTTCTTCAGCGCCAACGAGGACGACACGATCTGCTACTACGCCTATTGCATCTCGCGCAGCGGCTCCTACCTTTCCGCGATCGCCGGTGTTCCCCAGGGAACGGCGATCGCGTATCTCATCGCGCCGCCGGAGGAAGCGGTCTATGGCCTGGATGCGGCCCTGAAGGCGGCCGATGTCACGCTCAGCGCGTTCTACGGGCCGCCCAGCGAGACCAACTTCGGGGGCGGCCTGCTGACCGGCGAGCAGAGCGCCTGCAAGGCGGCCTGTGCGGCGTTCGCGGATGCCGTCAAGGCTGTCGCGGCAAACCCGACCGAGTACTGAGGGCGCCATGGATGCCATCGCAATGGTCGAGACGCGCGGCCATCCCGTCGCAGTCGGGGCGGCGGGCGCAAGGCCGGACGAGGCGGACCCGGCCGGGCTGTCGGTGTACGAACTGCGCACCCGGGTGCGGGGGATCCCGGGGCTGGGCCTGAGCGGCGCCGACGTCCGCGTGATGCGCCGGGCGGACCTGATCGCGCTGCTGCGGCAGGGCCAGGGCCGGTAGAGGAGAGGAGCACGACATGGTGGCGGGGGCGACCGAGGCGCTGGAGCGCACCGTGGCGTCGTTGAGGCAGACGACGCCAGGTGCCCCGGTGTGCTGCGGGGTGGATCTCGGCACCGCCTCGATCATCGTCGTCGTCCTCGGGGAGGGCGGCGTGCCGCTGGCCTGCGAGATGGAGCCCTGCCGGGTCGCCCGCGACGGGCTCATCGTCGACCATCTCGGGGCGATCCGCATCGTGCGGCGGCTCACGGACCGTCTGCGCGAGCGCCTCGGGGCCGATCTCGGCCCGGCGGCCATCGCCGTCCCCCCGGGCACCGTGCCCGCCAGCGCGTCCACCCACCGGCACGTCGCCGAGGCGGCCGGGCTGGAGGTGACGGCGGTGCTCGACGAACCCACGGCGGCCAACGCAGTGCTCGGCCTCGTCGACGGCGCCGTGGTCGACATCGGCGGCGGCACGACCGGACTGTCGGTGTTCAAGGGATCCCGGGTGATGTACGTCGCCGACGAGGCCACCGGCGGAGTGCACATGAACCTCGTCCTCATGGGCCGTCTGGGCATGACGTTCGAGCAGGCCGAGGCGTACAAGGTCGATCCGGTGAACGCGGACGACGTGCGGCAGGCCGTGCGTCCCGTCGCCGAGAAGATGGCGAGCATCGCCGCCGATCATCTCGCGGGCTGCCCGGTGGACCAGGTGTGGCTGGTCGGAGGCACGGCCGGGTTGGCGGGGATCGAGGAGGTCTTCGCGGATGCCTTGGGCGCGCCGACGGCGAAACCACCGCATCCCATGATGGTGACCCCGCTCGGCATCGCCCGGTCGGTGTTGCGGTCCTGTGGCGAGGCGGTGGCCGCGTGAAGGACGTGCTCACCTCCGTCGGGATCGACATCGGGACGACGACGTCCCAGGTCGTGTTCTCCCACATCACGATCGAGGATCTCTCCAGCGGGTTCACCGTGCCGCGCGTCGAGATCGTCGACAAGGAGATCGTCTACCGGGGCGACATCTGTTTCACGCCGCTGACCTCGCCGACCACGATCGACGCGGTCGCGTTGCGTGACCTGGTCACGCGCGCGTACGACCAGGCCGGCGTGGCGCCGGGCGAGGTCAAGACGGGCGCGGTCGTGATCACCGGGGAGACGGCCCGCAAGGAGAACGCCGCGGAGGTGCTGGCGCACCTGTCGGACCTGGCGGGGGATTTCGTCGTGGCGACGGCGGGGCCGACGCTGGAGAGCGTCATCGCGGGACGCGGGGCCGGCGCCGATGCGGCGTCGAAGCGGCTGGGCTCCACGGTGGCGAACTACGACATCGGCGGAGGCACCAGCAACTTCGCGCTGTTCGACCGTGGTGCCCCGGCCAGCGCCGGCTGCCTCGACATCGGAGGACGACTGGTCCGCATCGACCGGGCGCGCGGCGCCATCACCTACGTGGCTCCGAAGATCGCCCGCCTGTGCAACGACGCGGGCATCCGGTGCGCTGTCGGCGACGTGGCCGACCTCGCCCGCTTGCGTCGCGTGGCGCGTGCCATGTGCGACCTGCTGGAGATGAGCCTGGGTCTGGCGCCGAAGTCGGCGTTCTATCCCACGATCCTCACCGAACCGGGGCACGACGTGATGCTCCCGAAGCCGATCGGGCATCTCATGTTCTCCGGCGGGGTTGCCGACTGCGTGCGGGACGCCAGTCGTGAACCGTTCGCGTACGGCGACCTGGGTGTGCTGCTCGGCGCGGCGATCCGGGACTCGGCGGGGCTGTCACGGATCCCCCGGCTGGACGCCGCCGAGACGATCCGTGCGACCGTCGTCGGTGCGGGCACGCACATCACGGAACTGTCGGGGTCGACGATCGAGTACGACGCGTCCCTGCTGCCGATCAAGAACGTGCCGATTCTCAAGCTGTCCCGCGACGAGGAGGCGGACCCCGCGGCCATGGGCACCTCGATCCGCGACCGGCTGGGTTGGTTCGCCGCGGACGGCCCGGCTGCGCCCGTCGCCATCGCCTTCGCCGGACCGGCCAGCCCAACGTTCGCCCGGGTCCAGGAGTTGGCGCGCGTCATCGTCGAGGCGATGGCGCCACGCGTCGCCGAGGGGGCACCCGTGATCGTCGTCACCGAGTCGGACCTGGCGAAGGTCCTGGGGCAGTCGCTGCGCGCCCATCTGGGCGCCCGGCACGGATTCATCTGTATTGACGGCATCGCGGTGGAGGGGGGTGACTACGTCGATATCGGCGCACCCGCCGCGGCGGGGGTCGTCTTACCCGTCGTGGTGAAGACCCTCGCTTTCCGATGAAGCGTTCGATCAAGCAAAGGAGTGAAGGACAGTGAAGCTCAAGACAACGCTGCTGGGCAAGACGTACGCCTTCCGCGACATCAAGGATGTCCTGGCGAAGGCCAACGAAGTCAAGTCCGGCGACCAACTCGCCGGCATCGCCGCGGAAACCGCGCAGGAGCGCGTCGCGGCCAAGGTTGTGCTGGCCGATCTGCTCGTCGGCGACGTGCGCAACGCCCCGGTCGTGCCGTACGAGGACGACGAGGTCACCCGGATCATCCAGGACGACGTGAACGAGCGCATCTACGACTCCATCAAGAACATGACGATGGCCGAGCTGCGTGAATACATCCTCGACGATGCGACGACGACCAACGATGTGCGGCGGCTGTCGCGCGGCTTGACGAGCGAGGTCGTCGCCGGGGTCGCCAAACTGATGAGCAACCTCGACCTGATGCTCGGCGCGAAGAAATGCGTCGTGCAGGCCCACTGCAACACGACGATCGGCGGCGAAGGCGTGTTCGGGACGCGGTTGCAGCCCAACCATCCCACCGACGATCCGGACGGCGTGCTGGCCGAGGTGATGGAGGGTCTGGCCTATGGGGTGGGCGACGCGGTGATCGGGCTGAACCCGGTCGAGGATTCGGTGGCGAACACGACGCGCATCCTCGACCTGTTCGCCGATTTCCAGGACACCTGGAACGTGCCCACGCAATGCTGTGTCCTCGCGCACGTCACCACGCAGATGGCGGCGATCGAGGCCGGTGCGCGCTCGGATCTGATCTTCCAGTCGATCGCCGGGTCGCAACTCGGCAACGAGGCGTTCGCGGTCACCGGCCGCGTGCTGCAGGACGCGCGGGACCTCATGGCCTCTCGCGGGGGATCCACCGGCCCGAACGTCATGTACTTCGAGACGGGCCAGGGTTCGGAGCTCAGCTCCAACGCCCACCACGGCGCCGACCAGGTGACGATGGAGGCGCGCTGCTACGGCTTCGCGAAACGGTTCCAGCCGTTCCTGGTGAACACCGTGGTCGGATTCATCGGCCCCGAATACCTGTACGACTCGACGCAGGTCACGCGCGCGGGCCTGGAGGACCACTTCATGGGCAAGCTCACCGGCGTCCCCATGGGCTGCGACGCGTGCTACACGAATCACACGAAAGCCGACCAGAACGATATCGAGAATCTGGCGGTCCTGCTCGTCGCGTCCGGCTGCAACTACGTGATGGGTGTGCCCCACGGCGACGACATCATGCTCATGTACCAGTGCACGGGGTATCACGAGGCCGAGAGCCTGCGGGCGCTGTTCGGCAAGACGGCGATCCCCGAATTCGAGAAATGGATGGTCGACATGGAGCTGATCACGCCGGAGCGCAAGCTGACGGACCGGTTCGGCGACGCCTCCATCTTCCTGACCGAGCGGCAAGGAGCACGCTGATGAACGAAGACGATATCGCACGGCTCGTCCGGGAAGTCCTGGCGGACATCACCGCCCGAAACGCCGTCCCGGCGGATGCCGCATCGCCGGGGGAAGGCGATGAGGCGCCCGACGTCACGGCAGTCACCACGAGGGACGAATTCCACGTGCCCCATCCGGCGAACCGGGAGGGCTATCTGGCGATGAAGCAGTCCACCGTTGCGCGGCTGGGCGTGTGGCGGGCCGGACCGCGCTACAACACGTATTCGATGCTGCATTTCCGGGCCGACCACGCGACGGCCCAGGACGCGGTGTTCACCGATGTCGATCCCGGCTGGGTCACCGGGCAAGGGTTCATCGCCGGCCAGTCCTTGTGCCACAGCAAGGACGAATTCCTCACCCGGCCCGATCTGGGACGCAAGTTGAACGACGAGACGCGCGACCTGTTCCGCCGGGAACTCACCCGCTCGACGGTGACCATCATGGTCGGGGACGGCCTGTCCAGTTCGGCGATGGTGAACGTGCCCGAAATCCTGCCGGCCGTGAAGCAGGGCCTGCAGGGGTTCGGGATCGAGGCCGGCCCGGTGGCCTACGTCAAGTATTGCCGGGTCGGCGCCATGGATGACGTCGGGCAGCTGATCGGGTCGGATGTCGTCCTGCTGCTGATCGGTGAGCGCCCCGGGCTGGCGACGGGCGAGTCGATGAGCGCCTACATGGCCTACCAGCCGCGCCCGGACCGCCCGGAGAGCTGGCGCACCGTCGTGTCGAACATCTACCGCGGCGGCACGCCGCCGGCCGAGGCCGGCGCGCACATCGCCACCCTGCTCAAACGGATGCTCGACGAGAAGATTTCCGGCGTCGACCTCAAGCTGTAGGCGCGCCCCGACCCAAGGAGTTGACCATGGACATGCTGGATCCGGATCTTGCCTCGGTGCAGGAGGCGCGCACGTTGATCCGTGCCGCCACCGCCGCCCAGGCGACGCTGGCCACGTTCTCGCAGGCACAGGTGGATGCGATCTGCGCCGCGATGGCGCGAGCCGGGACCGAACACGCCGAGGAACTCGCGCGGATGGCCGTCGACGAGACGGGCATGGGGCGCGTCCCCGACAAGACGATCAAGAACCGGTTCGGGTCGGCGACCGTGTGGGAGGCGATCGCCGACGTCCCCACCGTGGGCGTCCTCGCCGAGCATCCGGACCGCGGCGTGACCGAGGTCGGCGTGCCCATGGGCGTGATCGCGGGCATCATCCCGACGACCAACCCCACATCCACCGCGATGTTCAAGGCGATCATCGCGGTCAAGGCGGGCAACGCGATCGTCATGTCGCCACATCCCGGCGCGAAGGCGTGCACCCTGGCGGCGACCGCGATCGTTGCCCGTGCCGGCGAGGCCGCCGGGGCACCGCCCGGCCTCGTGGCGTGCCTCGCCCACCCGACGATGGCGGCGACGCACGAGGTGATGACCCATCCGGACGTCGCGTTGATCCTCGCCACGGGCGGGGGTGCGATGGTGAAGGCGGCCTACTCGTCCGGCAAACCGGCGCTCGGTGTCGGGCCGGGGAACGGCCCCGCGTTCATTGAGCGGTCCGCGGACATCCCGGCCGCCGTGCGGCGCATCATCGACTCCAAGACGTTCGACAACGGGACGATCTGCGCCTCGGAACAGTCCGTCGTGACCGAGGACGCGATCCGCGGCGACGTGATCGCCGAATTCGAACGCCAGGGCGGGTTCTTCCTCGACGGCCCCGCCAAGGACGCCGTCGGCGCGATCCTCATGCGGGCAACCGGCACGATGAACCCGGCGATCGTCGGACAGACCGCGCCGCGCATCGCCGAGATGGCGGGCGTCGCGGTACCTTCGGGCACGCGGGTGCTGCTCGGCGTGGAGACGAACGTGGGCCCGGCCTTCCCGTACTCGCGGGAGAAGCTGTGCCCGGTGCTCGGCTTCTACTCCCGGCCGGACTGGCGCAGCGCGTGCGACCTGTGTCTCGACATCCTGCGGCACGAGGGGGCCGGGCACACCATGTCGATCCACTCCCGCGACGAGGACGTCATCCGCGAGTTCGGGCTGCGCAAGCCGGTGTCACGGCTGCTCGTCAACACGCCGGCCGCGCTCGGCGGCGTCGGGGTGACCACCGGCCTGCAGCCGTCCCTCACGCTCGGCTGCGGCGCCGTCGGCGGGAACGCGTCGGCCGACAACATCGGGCCGCTGAACCTGCTCAACATCCGGCGGGTCGCCCGTGGGTTGCGCGAACTGGACGACGTCCGGACCGGCACCGAACCGCGCCGCGAGGGCGGCGACGTGGAGCGGGTCGTGCGACTCGTCCTCGCGCAACTGGGCCGGTGACTCCCGCCCGCACTGCGAGGTCACCCGCATCCCGCCCACGCTCGCGACAACCGACTGGCGGACCGGCGCCGGCCACACACCACGTCCCATCCACCGGAAGGACCGTCATGGACAACGAACAGCTGGTCGCCACGGTGACCAAGATCGTCATCGAGCGCTTGGCGCACCCCGCATCGGGCGTGCCCCATCACCGTATCGGCACTCCCGGTGTCGTCGATCTGTCGGGCCGGAAGGTCGTGGGGGAGCGCGACGTCCGCGACCTGGGGTCCGGCGTCGTCGTCAAGGTCGGCCCGCGGGCGATCGTCACGGCCCTGGCGGCGGATCTCGTCCGCAGTCGGGGCGGCACGATCGCCCGCTGAAACCGGCGGTCGGGCACATGACATGAGAGGTGGCACAGGCGCATGGATACTCGCCGTCGTCTTCTTCGCGAGCGGCGCGACGATGCTGAAGCGGGCCTCCGCCCCTGGCGCGGTCCGCCGGGTCGGTTTCGGCTACTTCATGCTGCTCCTCGGCGTCCTGGTCTGCCTCTACTGGATCGTCGACGGATGGGGAGCCGGCGGCTGAGAGGGGGCTGAATCGCCCCGGGTCAGCCGGGCGGTGGGCAGTGGCGCCCACGACGGACACGACACTCAAGGAGGAGAAATGGCTTCGGTCAGTCAGATCATCATCTACATCATGCTGGCGTTCATGGTCGTCGGCGTTATCGACAAGGTGTTCTTCAATAACCGGTGGGGGTACGGCGAGAAATTCGAGGAGGGCATGTCGGCGATGGGCGTCCTGGCGCTGGCGATGGTCGGCATCATGTGCCTGGCCCCGGTGCTGGGCGCATGGCTGCAGCGACCGGTGGGGGCGGTGTTCGGACTTGTCGGCGCCGATCCCGCCATGTTCGCCGGGTCGCTCCTGGCGAACGACATGGGCGGTTTCCCGCTCGCCGGGGCGATGACGTCCGATCAGGGCGTGCATGTGCTGTCGGGCCTGTTCATGGGCTGCATGATGGGCGCCACGATCGTGTTTTCGATCCCGGTGTCCCTCGGCATCATCGACAGGGAGGACCGCCCGTTCCTCGCCCGGGGCATGCTGGCCGGTTTCATCTCGATCCCGTTCGGGGTGTTCCTGGCGGGTGTGCTGTACATGATCAGCTACAACGGCACGGTCGACGGGGCAGCCCATCCGCTGTCGTTCGGCAAGATTCTGGTGAATCTGGTGCCGTCCGCCGTGCTGGCGATCCTGCTCGCGGTCGGGCTCGCGCTGATCCCGAATGGCATGATGAAGGGCTTCAACGTGTTCGCGGTGTTCATCTCCGGGGCGATCACGTTGATGCTGGCGCTCGCGATCGTCAACAAGCTGGGCCTGCTGCTAGGGCCGGCCGGGGCGGACGGGAAATCGCTCGTCAGCTGGATCCCGTTCGTCGGCGTGGACGGGGCGGGCGGAGCGCGTCAGATGGCCCCGATCGGTCCCCAGTTGGAGACGTGCGGGATCATCGCGATCACGCTCGCCGGAGCGTTCCCGTTCGTGCACTTCGTCAGCACCGTGCTCTCCAAGCCTGTCGGTGCCCTCGGCCGGCTCCTGGGCGTGAACCAGGCAGCCGCGACCGGCATGATCGCTGCCTTGGCGAACAACATTCCCATGTTCGGCACGCTGAAGACTTTTGACAACCGGGGCAAAGTGCTGGCCGTGGCGTTCTCGGTGTGTGCATCGTTCGCGCTCGGCGACCATCTCGGCTATGCCGCCGGGGTGGCCCCGGATGCGATTTTCGCCATGGTCGTCGGGAAGATCGCCGGCGGCATCATCGGCATCGTCGTGGCGATGCTGCTCGCGGTGCGGGGCCTCGAGGTCGTCCGTGGCGCGGCCGGGGGCGTCGTCGCCGCCGCCGATGCCGGAGCGGCCTGACGGGCTGTCTCGCTACTCGGACGGAGTGAGGCCCGGGCCATTCCTGCTGTCGATGCGCCGGGCCGGGGGCCTGAAGCCCATGTCTGTCGTGCCCGATGGTCCGCGGGCGGTCGGACTGGGGCACAATGAGAGGCATGGACACGGGTCCGGGCACGGGTCGGCCGACCGAATCAGGTACGGCCGTACTGGAACGCCCCGCACCGGTGAAGCACCTGGCCCATCCGTGGCAGACGGTTGTCTGGAACGACCCGGTGAATCTCATGACCTACGTGACCTACGTGTTCTCGACCTACTTCGGCTATCCGCGCGACGAGGCGGAACGGCTGATGATGCTCGTGCACACCGAAGGCCGTGCGATCGTGTCGCGCGGCGGCCGGGAGCAGATGGAGCGGGACGTGAACGCCCTCCACGAGTACGGCCTGTGGGCGACCATGGAGCAGGTGGCGCCATGAGCCGTTGCCGTTGCGGCCCCAACGTCCTGCTGACGCAACTCGATCCCGACGAGTTGGTGCTGCTGGGTCAGCTGATCGAGGCCTTGCGTCGCGCCGTCGCGAATCCGGTGCTCGGGGGACGCCTGCCCGAGGTCGTGGTCGCCGAGCCCGGTAGCGACGACGAGCAGCTGGCCTGGTTGGCCGCCCAGTTCGCCGCGCCCGGCGGGGACGGTCCCGGGGCGGGCGACCTGCCCGATCCGGCGCTGCGGCGGCTGTTCCCCGACCCGTGCCCGACCGACCCGGAGGTGTCGGCGGACCTGCGCCGTCTGACGCTGACCGAGCAGCGCCAGGCCAAGATCCGGGCTTCCCAGACGGTGCTGGACGACATGACATCCGTGGACGCCGCCGGCGTCATCCCCGTCCAGCCCGACCGGGCCGTCGACTGGATGATGACGCTCACGGCGGTGCGGCTGCTGCTCGCCGCCCGGATGGGCATCGAGAAGGACGAGGACGAGGAGGCCATGGAGCGCCTGGCCGAGGACGACCCGGACTACTGGGCCTACACGGTCTACATGTGGCTTGGCTGGTTGCAGGAGTCGATGCTCGACTGCCTCATCGACCTCGACTGAGCCGGCCGGGACTGACGGATCCCGGGCCCACGAGAGCACTTGGCTGCCCGAGCTTTCCTGAATGAGCCGAGTTCTGACGGCTCCCGGGGTGCCTGCGGCGTTGTCGGTGGAGCGAAGCGGGGGAGAGAACGGCGTGGGCGTCTAGACTGGGGCGTCTATGACTGCGCAGAAGATGCCCGTGATCCCTCCCGCCCGTACCCGCGTCGCGCCGTCGCCGACCGGCGATCCGCACGTCGGCACGGCCTATCAGGCCGTGTTCGATCTGGCGTGGGCCCGTGCGACCGGCGGCGCGTTCGTGCTGCGCATCGAGGACACCGACCGGGCCCGCGAGGTCGAAGGCTCGGAGGCGCAGATCTACGACTGCCTCGACTGGCTCGGCCTGACCCCCGACGAGGGGCCTCGCACCGGTGGACCCGTCGGACCATACCGCCAATCGGAACGCCTGGACCTGTACCGCCGCTACGCCGAGGAACTCGTCGCGGCGGGCCACGCGTACCACTGCTGGTGCACGCCGGAGCGGCTGGCGGACTTGCGCGCCGAGCAGGCGGCGGCCAAGACGGCCAAGACGGGCTACGACCGGTGCTGCCTCGGCCTGACCCGCGACGAGCGTGCGCGGATGCCCGGCTTCGCCGAGACGCCCGTGATCCGGATGCTCGTGCCGGACGACGCCCCGGGCGAGTTCACCGACCTGATCCGGGGGGACGTGAAGACACCGTTCCCCGACGACCAGGTCATCCTGAAGGCCGACGGTTTCCCGACCTATCACCTCGCGGTCGTCGTCGACGATCACCTGATGGGCATCACGACAGCCGTGCGCGGCGAGGAGTGGATCTCCTCCACGCCCAAGCACCTGTTGCTGTACCGCTGGCTCGGCTGGACGCCACCCGCGTTCGCCCACATGCCGCTGCTGCGCAACGCCGACAAGTCGAAGATCTCCAAGCGGAAGAACCCGGCAGCGCGGCTCGCCTGGTTCCGTGAGGCGGGCTACCTGCCGGAGGCGCTGGTGAACTTCCTGGAACTGCTCGCCTACCCGGGTGTCCACCCCGACACCGAGGTGCAGACGTTCGCCGAGTTCATGGGCGCGTTCGACTGGGCGAAGGTGAACACGACCGGGCCGATCTTCGACCTGACGAAGCTGGACTGGCTGAACGGCGCCCACATCCGGGCGCTGGCCGACGACGATCTGGCCGCCCGTATCATCGCGTACTGGGACGAGACCGGCCAGACGTTCCCCGCGACGGGCCGCCTCGATCCTGCCCGGGTCGTCCGGGAGGCCGTGCCGATCATGAAGGAGCGCCTGACGACGCTGGCCGACGCCTACCCGATGATCGACTTCCTGCTCGCGCCCGACGACGACCTGACACTGGAGGACGAGGCGCTGGCCGGCCTTCCCGGGGACACGACCGACGCGCTGGATGCCGCGGTCACGGCGCTGGCGGGCGTGGACGACTTCACGGCGGAGGCCGTCCAGCAGGCGTTGCGGACGGCGCTGGTCGAGGGTCTGTCGCTGAAGCCGAAGGTGGCGTTCGCCCCTGTGCGCGTGGCGATCACCGGCCGGCGCGTCAGTCCGCCGCTGTTCGAGTCGATGGCGATCCTGGGCCGGGACGCGTGCCTGGCCCGCCTGCTGGCGCTGCGCGCCAAGACGGTCGTCACACCATCCTGATTTGGGAAACACCCCCAGGACATGGCACGATAGAGCGGTTGCTCTGCGGGAGGCTGCGCCTCGCCTGGGGAACCGGTACGGTCGCGCGATCGTCCGGGGACAGGCGGGTGGGTCGGTTTTCCGCAGTCCCCTCCGCAAGGGGAGCGTCCGGACGGATGCCCCGTTGGTTGGTGGGGCACTCCGTCACCGGGGTCTCGACACGCCTACTGCGGCGTGCACAGGTCCCACCGGGCGCGACACGCCCGACCGCGGGGGTCGAGCAACATGAGCTTGGCAAGGTCATATGCCTCGCGAAACGGCCTGTTTCGCGTGGTGATGGTGTTGCCATCCAGGCCGGGGAACCGGCAGACGTGACGAAAGAGGATGGGCGATGGCTGGACAGAGGATCCGGATCAGGCTTCGCGCCTACGACCATGAGGTCATCGATAGCTCGGCGCGCAGGATCGTCGATACGGTCACCCGCACCGGCGCGAAGGTGGCCGGCCCCGTGCCGCTGCCCACCGAGAAGAACGTGTGGTGCGTCATCCGTTCGCCGCACAAGTACAAGGACAGCCGCGAGCATTTCGAGATGAGAACGCACAAGCGGCTGATCGACATCCTCGACCCCACGCCGAAGACCGTCGACTCGCTGATGCGGCTCGACCTGCCGGCGGGCGTCGACATCGAGATCAAGCTCCCGTGAGGCAGGTGCGGACGATGGAACGCAAGGTGAAGGGTCTGCTGGGCACGAAGCTCGGCATGACGCAGGTGTGGGACGAGGCCAACCGCGTCGTCCCCGTGACGGTGATCCAGGCGGGCCCCTGCGTGGTGACGCAGGTGCGCACGCCGGACGTCGACGGTTACGCGGCCGTCCAGCTCGGCTTCGGCCGGGTCCGGGCCAAGGCCGTGACGAAGCCGGCGCTCGGCCACTTCGAGCGCGCCGACGTGACCCCGCGCAAGCACCTGTTGGAGCTGCGCACGACGGACGCCAGCGAGTACACGCTTGGCCAGGAGCTCACGGTCGAGGGCACGTTCGCTCCGGCCGAGTACGTCGATGTGATCGGCGTGACCAAGGGCAAGGGCACGGCGGGCGTCGTGAAGCGTCACGGCTTCGGCGGTCTGCGGACGACGCACGGCGTCCACCGCAAGCACCGCGCGCCCGGCTCGATCGGCGCCTGCGCCACGCCGGGCCACGTGTTCAAGGGCATGCGCATGGCCGGCCGGATGGGCGCGGTGCGCCAGACCGTGCAGAACCTCATCGTGCACGCGGTCGACGCCGAGCGCGGGCTGTTGATCGTGCGCGGGGCCGTCCCCGGTGCGAACGGCTCCCTCGTGGTGGTCCGCAACGCCGTGAAGAAGGGTGATCTGGCATGAACGAGACGAAGACGGTGACGGCGCTCACGGCCGACGGCGCACCGGGTGCGAAGATCGATCTGCCGGGCGACCTGTTCGACGTGCAGACGAATGTTCCGCTGATCCACCAGGTCGTGAACGCGCAGCTGGCCGCGGCCCGGCAGGGGACGCACGCCACGAAGACGCGGGCCCAGGTGTCCGGCGGCGGCGCGAAGCCGTGGCGCCAGAAGGGCACGGGCCGGGCCCGCCAGGGCAGCCGCCGCGCCCCGCAGTGGAAGGGCGGCGCCGTCGTGCACGGCCCGCAGCCGCGCAGCTATGCCCAGCGGACGCCCAAGAAGATGATCGCCGCGGCCCTGTTCGGTGTGCTGTCCGACCGGGCCCGCGAGGATCGCATCGTCGTCCTCGAATCGTTCGTCGCCGGCGAGGTGCCCTCGACGCGGAAGGCCGTCGCGGCCTTGGCGTGCGTGCAGGAACACCGCAACAAGCTGGTCGTGCTCGACCGGGGCGACTTCATCGGCTGGATGTCGGCCCGCAATCTGCCCGATGTGCACGTGATCGCGGCCGACCAGCTGAACGCGTACGACGTGGTCTGCTCCGATGTGGTCGTGTTCACCAAGGCGGCGCTGGAGGACTTCGTCGGCACGCCGGTGGACGCCGCGGAGGGGGCCGAGGCCGATCCGGTCGTCGAGGTCGCGGAGGTGAAGGCCGGCAAGAAGGCCGCCAAGGCCGAGGTTGCGGCGGACGAACCGGTGGAGGCCGCGGAGGCTGAACCGGAGGCGAAGGCCCCGAAGAAGGCCGCCAAGGCCGAGGTTGCGGCGGACGAACCGGTGGAAGCCGCGGAGGCTGAACCGAAGGCGAAGGCCCCGAAGAAGGCCCCGAAGGCCGCCATGTCCCCGGAAGAGGCCGAGGCGAAGGCGGCCAAGAAGGCCGAGAAGTTGGCGTCCGCCGAGACGGAGACCGACGAGGTCGCCCAGGCGAAGGTCGACGAGCATCCGTACGGGCCGCACTCCTACGTGGGTGAGGACGTGCCGGAGGGCTTCGACATCAAGGGCAACGCCGATTCGATGAAGTACCACACGCCCGAGTCGCCGTACTATTCGCGCACGGTGGCCGAGGTGTGGTTCGACAGTGTGGAAGCCGCGGAGGCGGCCGGGTTCGCCGGCGCGCACGGTGACGCGGGCGCCGACGAGGAGGATGACAAGTGAGCGACGTGAGGATTCCCGATCCGCGCGACATCCTGTTGGCGCCGGTCGCCAGCGAGAAGAGCTACAACCTGCTGGATCAGAACAAGTACACGTTCCTCGTGGACCCGCGGGCGAACAAGACGCAGATCAAGATCGCGGTCGAGCAGGTGTTCGGCGTCAAGGTCGTCAGCGTCAATACGTTGAACCGCCTGGGCAAGCGGCGCCGCACCAAGTACGGCTGGGGCAAGCGTCCCGACCGCAAGCGTGCGATCGTCAGCGTGGCCCCAGGCCAGCGCATCGACCTCTTCACCGCTCCGGCGGCCTGATCGGGAAGCGAAGGAATAAACGATGGCTATCCGCAAGTACAAGCCGACCACGCCGGGTCGTCGTGGCTCGAGCGTGTCGGACTTCGCCGAGGTGACACGCACCACGCCCGAGAAGTCGCTGCTGGTTCCGAAGACCAAGACGGGCGGGCGCAACAACCAGGGCCGCATCACGACGCGTCACATCGGCGGCGGCCACAAGCAGGCCTACCGGTTGATCGACTTCCGCCGCTACGACAAGGACGGGATCGACGCCGTCGTGGCGCACATCGAGTACGACCCGAACCGCACCGCCCGAATCGCCCTGCTCCACTACACCGACGGGGAGAAGCGCTACATCATCGCCCCGTCGGGCCTGGTGCAGGGGGCGAAGGTCGAAAGCGGTGTCGAGGCCGACATCAAGCCCGGCAACAACCTGCCGCTGCGCAACATCCCGGTCGGCACGACGGTGCACGCCGTCGAACTCCGCCCGGGCGGGGGTGCGAAGCTCGGACGTTCGGCCGGCGCGTCGATCCAGCTGATCGCGCGTGAGGGCCGCTACGCCACGCTGCGTATGCCCTCGGGCGAGATGCGCATGGTGGACGTCCGCTGCCGGGCGACGATCGGGGCCGTCGGCAACGCCGAACAGTCGAACATCAACTGGGGGAAGGCCGGCCGCATGCGCTGGAAGGGTGTCCGCCCGACCGTGCGGGGTGTCGTCATGAACCCGATCGACCACCCGCACGGCGGTGGCGAGGGCCGGACGTCCGGCGGCCGTCACCCGGTGAGCCCGTGGGGCAAGCCGGAGGGCCGCACACGCGACAAGAACAAGGCCTCCAGCAAGATGATCATCCGCCGCCGCAAGTCCGGCAAGAAGCGCTGAGTGAGAGGGTGAGTGCGCGAATATGCCACGCAGTCTGAAGAAGGGCCCGTTCGTGGACGGCCACCTGGCCAAGAAGGTCGATGCCCAGAACGAGGCGGGGACGCACAACGTCATCAGGACGTGGTCGCGCCGCTCCATGGTGGTGCCCGACATGCTCGGCCACACCATCGCAGTCCATGACGGGCGCAAGCACGTGCCGGTGTTCATCACCGAGTCCATGATCGGCCACAAGCTCGGGGAGTTCGCCCCGACGCGGACATTCCGTGGCCACGTGAAGGACGACAAGAAGGCGCGGCGGCGCTGATGAGCCTCGAGGATAAGGGACGAAGTCGGATATGAGGAACGAAGAGAACAGGCCGTCCGCGCGGCGGACCCGGCTGCTGGGGACACGCCCCGGAGCGTTCGCGGTCGCCCGCTACGTGCCGGTGAGCGCCACCAAGGTGCGCCGCGTCGTCGATCTGGTGCGCGGCATGAACGCGCAGGCTGCCCTGCCGGTGCTGCAGTACGCGCCGCAGGCCGCCGGCGAACTGGTGCGCAAGGTCGTCGAGTCGGCGATTCAGAACGCCGAGGAGAACGAGGGCCTTGCCGCCGAGGAGCTCGTGATCACGCGGGCGTTCGTCGACGAGGGTGTGACGTTGCGCCGCATCCGGGCCCGCGCGAAGGGCCAGGCCAGCCGCATCCTGAAGCGTGGCTCGCACATCACGATCGTGGTGGAACCCCGCGAGGAGGCACCGGCTCCGAAGGCTTCCGCGGCGAAGGCCGTGGCATCCAAGGTGTCCGACACCAAGAAACCCACCGACAAGAAGCCCGCCAAGGGCAAGGGCGCCGGCAAGGCCGCGTCCGAGCAGAACACGAGTGAGAAGGAGGCCTGAGCGTGGGACAGAAGATCAACCCGAACGGCTTCCGGCTCGGCATCAGCACGGACCACAGGGCGCGTTGGTACGCCGAGAAGCAGTATGCGGCGCTGGTCGGCGAGGATGACAAGATCCGTCGCTACCTGACGAAGACCCTGGAGCGTGCCGGCATCAGCTCCATCGAGGTCGAGCGCCGCAGTGAGCGCGTCACGATCTACCTGTACGCCGCCCGCCCGGGCATCGTCATCGGCCGCAACGGCGCCGAGGCGGAGCGGGTGCGCGCCGAGCTGGAGAAGCTGACGGGCAAGCAGGTGCAGCTGAACATCCTCGAGGTGAAGAACCCCGAGATCGACGCGCAGCTCGTCGCGCAGGGCGTCGCCGAGCAGCTGGGCGCCCGCGTGGCGTTCCGCCGCGCGATGCGCAAGGCCCAGCAGACGGCGATGCGTGCCGGCGCCCAGGGTGTGCGGATCCGCTGCTCCGGACGTCTCGGCGGCGCCGAGATGAGCCGGGCCGAGGGCTACCGCGACGGCCGGGTGCCGCTGCACACGCTGCGGGCCGACATCGACTACGGCTTCCACGAGGCCAAGACCACGTTCGGACGCATCGGCGTCAAGGTGTGGATCTACAAGGGCGACATCTCGGGCAACCGGGCGGAACGCGCCGCCCAGAAGGCCGCCCGCGACGCGGCCGCACCGGGACGTCCGCGCCCCGAGCGCCGTCGTCCGGCCCGGGGCGACCGTCCCGACCGTCCGGTCCGGGGCGGACGCCGCCAGCAGGCCGCCGATCAGGCCGCCGCCGCCGAACAGGCGGGCGCTGCGCTGACTGAGAACGCAGGAGCGTGAGACATGTTGATTCCTCGTCGTGTGAAGCACCGCAAGCAACACCACCCGTCGCGCACAGGCATGGCCAAGGGTGGTACGCGTCTCGCCTTCGGTGAGTACGGCATCCAGGCCCTGGAGCCGAGCTACCTGACGAACCGCCAGATCGAGGCGGCCCGTATCGCCATGACGCGTTACATCCGCCGTGGCGGCAAGGTCTGGATCAACGTGTACCCGGACCGTCCGATGACGAAGCACCCGGCGGAGTCCAGGATGGGTTCCGGCAAGGGCAGCCCCGAGTGGTGGATTGCCAACATCAAGCCGGGTCGCGTGTTGTTCGAGCTGGCCGGCGTGCCGGAGGACGTGGCCCGCGAGGCCATCCGTCTGGCGATCCACAAGCTGCCGTTCAAGGCGCGCTTCATCAAGCGGGAAGTGGGTGAGATCTGACATGGCCAAGAACAAGTCTGCCTCGGCCACCGAACTGCGGGGGCTGTCCCGCAAGGAACTCGACGAGCAGGTGGTCACGCTCAAGCAGGAGCTGTTCGGGTTGCGTTTCCAGGCGGCCACGGGCCAACTGGAGAACAACGCCCGGCTGCGCGCGGTGCGCAAGGACATCGCGCGGATCTACACGATCATCCAGGAACGCACCCTGGGCATCGTCGTCGATCCTGACAAGGAAGAGGAGAAAGCCGTATGAGCGACACCGCCCAGCGCGCCGGACGCAAGGTCCGTGAGGGATACGTCGTGTCCGACAAGATGGACAAGACGGTCGTGGTCAAGGTCGAGGACCGGGTGAAGCACCCGCTGTACGGCAAGGTCATGACGAAGTCGATCCGGCTGAAGGCCCACGATGAGGCCAATGAGGCCGGCGTCGGCGACCGCGTGCAGATCATGGAGACCCGGCCGATGTCCTCCGCGAAGCGGTGGCGGATCGTGTCGATCCTCGAGAAGGCCAAGTAAACCCAAGACCATGGCCGGGGCGACCAGCGCCGGCCCAACCCCTGGGTGACCAGGAGTCCACCAACAAGTTCCGCCAGGCCGAGCGAATCGGAACCGGCGGGGCAAGGAGAAGACATGATCCAACAGGAGACCCGGCTGAAGGTCGCCGACAACACGGGTGCCAAGGAACTCTTGTGCATCCGGGTGCTCGGCGGCTCGAAGCGGCGCTACGCCTATCTCGGCGACACGATCGTGTGCGCCGTGAAGGACGCCATCCCGGGCGGCAACGTGAAGAAGGGCGAGGTCGTGCGGGCCGTCGTGGTGCGCACCTCCAAGGAGCATCGCCGCGTGGACGGCTCCTACATCCGCTTCGACGACAACGCCGCCGTGATCGTGCGTCCCGACGGGGAGCCGCGCGGCACGCGCATCTTCGGGCCGGTCGCCCGTGAGTTGCGCGAGAAGAAGTACATGCGCATCGTGTCCCTGGCGCCGGAGGTGATCTGACATGGCCGGTTTCCGAATCCGCAAGGGCGACTCCGTGAAGGTGATCGCGGGCGATGACAAGGGCGTGGTCGGCGACGTGCTGGCGATCTATCCCGAAACCGGGAAGGTCAAGGTCAGCGGCGTCAACCTGATCCGTCGCAACGTGAAGGACCGCTACGACCCGCGGACGGGCCGCACGATCAAGGGTGGCCTGATCAGTTCCGAGGCGCCGATCGACGCGTCGAACGTCCAGCCGGTCGTGCGCAACGACAAGGGTGACCGTGTGGTGACCCGGGTCGGCAGCGAGCGCGCCGAGGCGACGAAGACCCGTCCGGACGGTTCGACGTATGCCGGGACCCGTGGTACGCGCGTCGCGCGCAAGACCGGGAAGGAGATCCGATGAGTACCCAGTCGACAGCGACGAAGGCCACCAAGGCACCGAAGGCGGAGGCCAAGGCCGCCCTCGAGGTGGCGGAGTCCGCGAAGGCCGCGTCCGGGGCCACGCCCCGGCTGAAGCAACGCTACCGCGACGAGATCATGCCGGCCCTGCAGAAGGAGTTCAACTACTCGAACCCGATGCAGGTCCCGGGCCTGTCGAAGATCGTCGTGAACATGGGTGTCGGCGAGGCGGCCCGCGACTCGAAGATCCTCGATGGCGCGATCCGCGACCTGACGGTGATCACCGGCCAGAAGCCGACGGTGACGAAGGCTCGCAAGTCCATCGCCCAGTTCAAGCTGCGCGAGGGGCAGACGATCGGGGCGCACGTGACGCTGCGCGGCGATCGCATGTGGGAGTTCGCGGACCGGCTGCTGACGCTGGCCCTGCCGCGCATCCGTGACTTCCGGGGCCTGAACTCGAACCAGTTCGACGGGCACGGCAACTACACATTCGGCTTGTCCGAGCAGGTCATGTTCCTGGAGATCGACCAGGACAAGATCGACCGGACCCGCGGCATGGACATCACGTTCGTGACGACGGCAACCGACGACGTGCATGGCCGGTTCCTGCTGAAGGAACTGGGCTTCCCGTTCAAGGCCGTGGACGACGCCAAGGTGGTCAAGCGCGTGCGGCACACCGGCAAGCCGGGCAAGAGGAAGTAGGAGATCGAGATGGCGAAGACTGCTCTGAAGGTGAAGCAGGCCCGCAAGCCGAAGTTCGAGGTGCGCGCCTACACGCGTTGCCAGCGGTGTGGCCGGCCCAAGTCGGTCTACCGCAAGTTCGGCCTGTGCCGCATCTGCCTGCGCGAGCTGGCGCACGCTGGCGACCTGCCCGGCGTGACGAAGTCCAGCTGGTGAACCCTCGCCGCCAAGCGCGGCACCCTCCCAACTCCATAGCTTCACCGGGTGCGCACCAGTGGCGCACACGATCCGACGACACTGCAGGTCCATAGCCCACCGGGCGCGGAAACCGCCGTGAGAAAGAGGCTGATAAGCCATGACAATGACCGATCCGATCGCGGACATGCTGACACGTCTGCGCAACGCCAACCAGGCGTATCACGACCAGACGAGCATGCCGCACAGCAAGATGAAGGCCGGCATCGCCGAGATCCTGAAGCGGGAGGGCTACATCGCGGACTACACGGTCCGTGAGCCCCGCGAGGGTGAGGTCGGCAAGACGCTGACCATCACCTTGAAGTTCGGGATGCAGCGCGAACGCTCCATCGCGGGGCTGCGGCGCATCAGCAAGCCGGGCTTGCGCGTGTACGCGAAGTCGACGGCGCTGCCGCGCGTGCTGGGCGGCATGGGTATCGCGATCATCTCCACCTCGCAGGGGCTGATGACCGACAAGCAGGCACATGAGCAATCCGTGGGCGGCGAAGTCCTCGCCTACGTGTGGTGAGGACGGAAGGAGACCAAGATGTCACGAATCGGCAGACTTCCGATCGCTGTTCCCGCCGGCGTCGCCGTGACGATCGATGGGCGTCACGTGAGCGTCAAGGGCCCGAAGGGCACGCTGGAGCGCACGCTCGCCGAGCCGATCACGATCGCGCAGGAGGGCGACCAGTTGGTCGTCTCGCGTCCGGACGATGAGCGCCGCAGCAAGTCGCTGCACGGCCTGTCCCGTACGCTCGTCGCGAACATGGTGACCGGCGTCACGAACGGGTACGATCGCCAGCTTGAAATCGTCGGCGTGGGTTACCGCGTGATGGCGAAGGGCCCGGACCGGCTGGAGTTCGCCCTCGGCTTCTCGCACCCGGTGTTCGTGGACGCGCCCGAGGGCATCACGTTCACCGTCGAGTCGAACACCCGGTTCACGATCCACGGGATCGACAAGGAACAGGTGGGCGAGCTTGCGGCCAACATCCGCAAGATCCGCAAGCCCGAGCCGTACAAGGGCAAGGGTGTGCGCTATTCGGGCGAGCGCGTGCGCCGCAAGGTTGGAAAGGCTGGCAAGTAGTCATGGCAATCTCATTGACAGTGCGCAAGAATCTGGCGCCACGCGAGGCTTCGCGGGTGCGCCGCCAGTTGCGCGGCCGGAAGCGCATCGCCGGCACGCCGGAGCGTCCCCGCCTGGTCGTGACGAAGACCGCCAAGCACACGCTGGTGCAGGTCATCGACGATACGGTGGGCCGCACGCTCGTCTCGGCGTCCACGATGGAGGCCGACCTGCGCGCCGCTGCGGGCGACAAGAGCGCCCTGGCCGCGAAGGTGGGGGAGCGGATCGCCCAGCGTGCGAAGGACAAGGGCATCGACCAGGTCGTGTTCGACCGGGCCGGTCATCAGTACCACGGACGGATCGCGGCGCTCGCCGACGCGGCCCGCGCGGCAGGCTTGAGCCTGTGACTCGGACGAGGAAAGGGAACTACGCATGAGTGGATCACAGCGCCGGGGGGCCCCGTCCGGGACCGGCGGTGAGCGCCGCGGCCGGGACGACCGCCGTGGCGGCCAGCAGTCGCAGGGCGGCGAGCGCGAGAAGAGCCAGTACCTGGAGCGTGTCGTGGCGATCAACCGCGTCGCGAAGGTCGTGAAGGGCGGGCGCCGGTTCAGCTTCACCGCGCTGGTCGTCGTCGGCGACGGCGAAGGCATGGTCGGAGTCGGCTACGGCAAGGCCAAGGAGGTGCCCACCGCGATCGCGAAGGGTGTCGAGGAGGCCAAGAAGCACTTCTTCACGGTGCCGCTGGTGCAGCGGACCATCCCGCATCCCGTCCAGGGCGAGAAGGCGGCCGGTGTCGTGATGCTCCGTCCGGCGGCGCCCGGCACCGGCGTGATCGCCGGCGGCTCGGCCCGCGCCGTCCTGGAGTGCGCGGGCGTGCAGGACGTGCTCGCGAAGTCGCTTGGTTCGGCCAACGCGATCAACGTGGTGTACGCCACGGTTGCGGCTCTGCAGCACTTGGAGGAGCCGGCGGCGATCGCCAAGCGGCGGGGCCTGCCGATCGAGGATGTCGTGCCGGCGGCGATCCTGCGGGCGCAACGCGAGGAGGCGACCAAGTGAGCCAGATCGTTGTCAAGCAGTGCAAGTCCGCGATCGGCGAGAAGCCGGCCGCCCGGGCGACGCTCCGTGCGCTCGGCCTGAAGAAGATCGGCGACGAGGTGGTGCAGGAGGACGTGCCCAGTATCCGCGGCATGGCCAAGGCTGTATCCCACCTGGTCAGTGTGGAAGAGGTGAAGTGAGATGACGCTCAAGGCGCATCATCTGCGGCCGGCTCCCGGGGCCCACACCCCGAAGACCCGCGTTGGACGCGGCGAGGGCGGGCATGGCGGCAAGACGGCCGGCCGCGGCACGAAGGGTAGCGGCGCGCGCAAGAACGTGCCCGCGAACTTCGAGGGCGGCCAGATGCCGATCCACATGCAGATGCCGAAGCTTCGTGGCTTCTCCAATCCGTTCCGGGTGGCGTACCAGCCGGTCAACCTGGTCAAGCTCGCGGCCTTGTTCCCGCAGGGCGGAACCGTGGGGGTGGACGACCTGGTCGAACTGGGTGCCGTCCGGGCCGGACGTCTCGTCAAGGTGCTCGGTGACGGCGACCTCGCCGTGAAGCTCGACCTCACGGTCGATGCCTGTTCGGCGGCGGCGAAGGCCAAGATTGAGGCGGCCGGAGGTTCGGTGACGCTCGGCGAGTGAGCCGGCGGCCGCGTCCGACTCGGACGGGGGTGGGCCATGGGCTCACCCCCGTTCATCATTGTTCCTTGCCAATGGCGGGTGGGAGGGCCGGCGCTGGCGGCAGGGGGTGCCGGGCGGCTAGGCTGACGTTGGTCTGCGCGCGAGCCGCGCGCGAGGCCCCGTAGCTCAGGGGATAGAGCAGTGGTTTCCTAAACCATGTGTCGGGCGTTCGATTCGCCCCGGGGCCGCCGGACGGGGACTTCGTGCCGTGGGCCGATGGGCCGCCGAATCAACCCGCGCATGGTCTGGTGCATGAAAACGAATCATTCGGTCTTGCTCGTCGTAATGGCAGATTTGTCCGTCGTATCCGAATTGACCGGAAACAATGCGCTGGTCAGCGCAGAGGCGAGCGAACTTCGCCAGGATCCGGGCAACAAGTTGGGCCAAGTGGTTGATTCACAGGCATGCAGTCGCTAACATTGATACGAAAGCGGCGCCGCCTGTGGCACGTCTCCTGGGGGTGGGTAGACGGTACACGCCTTACGGGCGGCGTCGCTTTCGTCGTACCCGCGGTCGGCGTGGCCCGAAGTAGCATGAGGCCGTGGACGCGGAGTTCCGGCTGATCGAGGTGCCATCGGGGGCAGACCTGGCTGGGCCCGCCGCGTGGATGCTTGCGGGCATGGCCGATGTCGAACGGGCGGACAAGCTGGCCGTTTTCGGGCAGGCCGACTTGGCGCGGACGGAGCACCAGTTGGCGGGGGAGTGGGCGGACTGCCGGTACAGCCGGAAGCGCTGGGTTGTCGCCACCCACGTCGACGCGCCCACCAGGGTGGTCGGTATGGCGCGTCTTGAGCTGCCCACGTCCGGCAACACCCACCTGGCCGACCTGATGCTCGTCGTCGACCCGGGCTGGCGTCGCGGCGGGCTGGGCGGGCGGCTCCTGGACTGGGCCGAGGCGACGGCGTTGCAGGCGGGTCGGACCACGTTGCTCACGTATATCGACGCCGGCGTGCCGCTTGAGGGCGGCCCGGTGCTGTCCGCGCCCGAAGGGGGCACGCTCGCGGGCGACCTGCCGGGCGTGGCGCTGGCCCGTGACCGGGGTTACCGGCTGGAACAGGTGGAGCGGCTGACCGTCCTGGACGTGCCGGTGGGAGCGGATGCCCTGGCCCGGGCCGAGGCGCAGGTAGCGGCCCCGCTCGTCGGCTATGAGCTGCACACCTGGGTCGATGGCATCCCGACGGAGTGGCACGGGCGTTACGCGGACCTCGTCGCCGAGTTCCTGGCGGCGGCGCCGATGGCCGGCATCGCGGTGGAGACCGAGCCGTGGGACGCAGACCGGCTGAGGGCGCACCTGGACAGTGTCCGACGGCAGGGCTTGACCCTGATCGTCACGGCAGCCGAGCACGTCGCGTCCGGACGGCTCGTCGCCTCGAGTGACCTGGCCGGCCACCCCCGGGGGCTCGATGCGGCCATGCAGGGCATGACCCTGGTGCTGGCCGGCCACCGCGGCCACCGGCTGGGCATGCGGGTCAAGCTGGCGAACCTGCGCACCCTGGCGCGAGTCCGTCCCGACGTGCGGCGCATCCACACCGGCAATGCGGCCGAGAACGCCCCCATGCTGGCCATCAACGACACCCTGGGCTTCCGGGACGAGGGCGTTGCGGCCACGTTCCAGAGACGCCTTGCCGCGCCGGACGTGGCCGTGACACGATGAGGGCCGGCGGCGTGCGCGTCCTCTCGCGACCGCCGATTTCCCCTGCTTTGGTCCCGCACGGTAGAGTAGCGGATGCTCTTGCGCCACTAGCTCAACTGGCAGAGCAGCAGACTCTTAATCTGCGGGTTCAGGGTTCAAGTCCCTGGTGGCGTAC